>JRHI01000671.1_pt1 | contig 34970 bp, 39 predicted proteins | sample 215371 | NCBI WGS metagenome assembly JRHI01 (sample SAMN02929681, study PRJNA255918) | sediment metagenome | biome: cave system; feature: Ice Cave; material: Sediment; isolation source: sediment from deep within a dark volcanic ice cave with no known source of... ...
GCGCAAGACCCGACATCAAGAGGTTAAACGACAAGCTAAGGCACCGCTGAGCGTTTGTTTCTGCTAACGCCTTCTCGTGCCTCTGCTCGCTCGAATCTGCGGGCGCATCGTCAGTAGTGGGAGGGCGGTGTGGATCGCTGTGGCGGGGTGGTGAGGCGTGACGGTCGTTTAGCCGGGCGTTTGTGGCTGGTGTGGTGGCGGTTGCGGATGTTGCGTGAGGTGGTGACGGTGGAGGTGAGGACGAGCCGTGCGGTGGCCTCGGCGGCGTGGTGGGCGAGGTCGGGCAGCACGCTGGTGTAGGTGTCGGCGGTGAGCACGATGCTGGAGTGGCCCAGCATCGTCTGCACGGTTTTGAGGTCGTTGCCGGCGGCGAGGGACAGGCTGGCCGCGCCGTGGCGCAGGTCATGCAGTCGGATCGGGGGCAGGTCGGCGTCGCGGAGGAGGCGGTGGAACAACTCGCCGAGCCGGTCGGGTTTGATCGGGTCACCGCGGGTGTTGGTGAACACGAACCCGCCTCCGTGGCCCTCGAGGGCGGTGGTGGCGGGGTGGCGGCGCAGGACGGTGACGGTGAGCCGGTCGAGCGCGATCACGCGAACGCTGCCGGCGGTCTTGGTCTCGCAAAGGGCCAGCTCGCCACCGTGCTGCTGGAGTTGCCGGCAGCACGGTGGCGCCCGGTGGTGGAGGTCCAGGTCGCACCAGTGCAGTGCGCAGGCTTCGCCGCGGCGCAGCCCGACCAGGGTGATCAGCCGGAACAGTGGGTAGAGGCGGTGCTGGCGGATGTGGTGGAGGAACTGCGCGGTCTGGACCGCGGTCCAGACCGCGACGGTGGGGTGCTCGCCGGTGGCGCGCCAGTGGGCTACTCGTGCCGGGGTCCAGACCACCGCCTTGGGTCGTGCGGCTGGGGGCAGTTCCAGGTAGCGGGCGGGGTTGGTGTCGATCTGGCCGCGTCGCATCGCGGCGTTGAGCGCTACCCGCAGGGTGGCGCGGATGCCGATGCAGGGTGGAGGCGGCGCGGGCTCGGCCGTAGCGGGTGGGGGTGCGGGCCAGGATCGCGAAGGTGCTCTGCACGTCATCTAGGCACAGCTCGTGCAGCACGATCCCACCGAGGTGTGGGATGAGGTGCTGGTGGATGTGCTGATGGTAGCTGCGCAGCGTGGCGGGCCGGGGTCGAAGGCGGGTGGCCAGCCAGTGCGCCAGCCACTGCCCGGTGCTCAGCAGCACCCGCCGGGGGTCGGCGGGATGCGGTCGGCACAATCCGGTCAGGGCCCGTTGGGCCTCGGCGGGGGTACGGTAACCGCCTCGCCGCAACCGGCGCCGCGTTCCGCTGGGTCCGGTGGGCAACTCGACCGTGAGATACCAACTCCCGTGCCCTGTCCGTGTCAACTGTGGACAGTGGCTTCCCCATCGTCGTCGAGTGTCGGGATTGAGGCATCCACAGCGTTTGTACACACGTCCACCAACAGACATCATCGCACCCTTTCCGAGTCGACACGCCGTTTGTCAGCGGGTGACCTGCCACGATCCGCTCGATCTGATCGTCTGCAACGTGGCACGCCAGTCCTTGGGCGTTGGTGCGGGTCGAGGGCAAAGCTGACCATGGTGATCTCGGGAACGACGGACAGCGGAGGGTCTCGTTTCAGAAGTGTTATCCGAAGCTCCCTACCTGACCGCGTCAGGTGTTTCCTGTGCGTAGCCCTTCGCTATGGCCGATAGGCGTGAGGAGCTCTCGGACGATGGCCGGTCCGAGAGCGAGTGTGAGTAGCGCCAGACCCGCGGCGCCGATCTGACCGCAGCGCAGTGGGTAATGACCGCGCCCGTTACCAGCGGCCCGATCGCCTTGGCGATGAGTGTCAGCCCCCAGCCGGTGGCGCCCGATGGTGGTGTCAGCATCGAGCAACCCAGTACCAGCCACACCCCGGCGCGAATGAAGTCGAGGCTCGCCATCGGCCTCACTGGCTACCCGTGGTCGGCAGACCGAGCTGTCCGCGGTAGAGGACGTTGCACCCGGCGGCTCACTCTGGATAACTATGCGTTGGCTTGCTGATGGCTTCCTGAGCGAGCGCGCTCTGATCGCCACACTCCCATGGCGAGTCGCGGCGGCAGCCCGTCGAGATGTCTTAGACGCCGAACCGGCGTACCAGGAGGGGATCCTCTACCGAACATTTTTGGTCCGCTCGGCCTGGATCAGTGCGGGGCGAACTGCGGTGATCCAGGCCGAGGTTCCCGTCCGTTGCGGCGTGGCCAACGGGTGCAGACTGACTGGGTGACCGATGGCCAGGCCGCCGACCGCGCGGTGGAGCTAGCACCCGAGCCGGTTGTGGCGGGCAATCCCCACCATCCGGCTGCCCACAGCGGGGGGTTGTTCGGGCTCGCCCTCGGCGCGCTCGGTATCGTTTTCGGTGACATTGGCACCAGCCCGCTTTATGCGGTGCAGACGGTGTTCTCGATCGACAACCACGCGGTCAGCCCGACGCCGGGCGACGTGTACGGGGTCGTCTCGCTGATCTTTTGGTCGGTCACGCTGATCGTGACGGTCAAGTACGTGTCCTTGATCCTGCGGGCCGACAACGACGGTGAGGGCGGCGTCATGGCGCTCGCCGCGCTGGTCCGTGGCGTGTCCGGTTCCTCGGCCCGGCTCGCCTCGATCGCGCTGGCCCTTGGCGTGCTGGGCGCGTCGCTGTTTTACGGCGACTCGCTGATCACGCCGGCCATCTCGGTGCTCTCGGCGGTGGAGGTCGCCCGACCCGAGCTCGCTCAGGTGGTGCTGCCGATCGGGATCGCCATCCTGACGCTGCTGTTCGTGGTGCAGCGCTGGGGAACCCACCAGGTCGGGCGGCTGTTCGGACCGGTGATGGTGCTGTGGTTCGCCACGCTGGCCGTCCTGGGTGTGCCGCACATCGCCGCGCGCCCCAGCGTGCTGCTCGGGTTGTCGCCGACCTACGCCGTGTCGTTCTTCGCCGTCCACCCGCTGACCGCGTTTTTGGCGATGGGCGCGGTGGTGCTGGCTATCACCGGCGCCGAGGCCCTCTACGCCGACGTGGGCCACTTCGGGCGGCGCCCGATCCGGGTGGCGTGGTTCGTTCTGGCCTTCCCCGCGCTGACACTGAACTACCTGGGGCAGGCGGCGCTGATCCTGACCGACCCCCATGCCGTCGACAACCCCTTCTACCGGCTCGCCCCGGGCTGGGCGCAGCTGCCGCTGGTGGTGCTGGCCACCTGTGCCACGGTGATCGCCTCGCAGGCGGTGATCTCCGGGGCGTTCTCGGTGTCGCGCCAGGCCGTCCGGCTCGGGTACCTGCCGCACTTGACCGTCCGGCACACCTCCACCCAGGAAAGTGGCCAGATCTACGTGCCGGCGGTGAACTGGCTGCTGTTCGGCGGTGTGCTCGTGCTGATGGTGGTCTTTCGCTCCTCGGGTCGCCTGGCCACCGCCTACGGGCTGGCGGTCACCGGGACCCTGCTGCTGACCACCACGCTGTTTCTCATCTACGCCACGAACGCGTGGCACTGGGCGCGGTGGAAGCTGGTGCTAGTCGCCGTCGTGTTCGGCGGCGTCGAGCTGACCTTCCTCGCCGCCAACCTGACCAAGATCGTCCACGGTGGCTGGCTGCCACTGCTCGTCGCCGCGGTGGTGGCCACGGTGATGACCACCTGGCAGCGGGGCCGCCGAATCGTGACCGCCCGCCGCGTCGAGGTGGAGGGGCCACTTCCGGCCTTCGTGGACAAGCTAAACGCCGACGGCATCCCCCGGGTGCCCGGCACCGCCGTGTTCCCCCACCCCACCAAAGAGACCGCGCCACTGGCGCTGCGGGCCAACGTCGAGTTCAATCACGTGCTACACGAGCGGGTCGTGATCATCAGCGTGCAGTCGGAGAACGTCCCACACATCGCACCGGGCGATCGGGTGACCATCGACCAGCTCGGCCACCCCACGGACGGCATCGTGCACCTGCTCGCCCGGCTCGGCTTCCAGGACGACCACCACATCCCCGACCTGCTGCGTGAGTCCCGCGGCCTCTGCGAAGAACTCGAATTCGACACCGACACCGTGTTGTACTTCCTGTCCCACATAATCATCGAACGCGGCCCCCAGCCGGGCATGAGCACCTGGCGCAAGCGACTGTTCATCGCCCTTGCCCACAACGCGGCCACCCCGGCCACCTACTTCAAACTGCCCCTCGCCCGCACGGTTGTGATGGGCTCGCGCATCGAACTTTGATCGAGTTGTAAGGGCCGTCTAGCGCGGAGCGTCGCCAACTGACCAGCAGCGGGGCGGCCCGGCCGGCCCCCAATCGGACACCTGTCTCAGCCGGCACGTCGACATATACGTAGTCGTGCAGTGCTTGTCTCGGCCGCTAGCACCGCGGCCGGCCGTCCCCAAGGCCGAAAGCGGGCGGAGCCGGCGGGCTGTTGCCGGGTTCGGGCAGCGTGCCCCGCGCGGCTCGGGTGCCACCGGGGTCGCCGCCCGGGCCGCGCAGGATGTAGCTGGCGGCGACGGCCGCGAGCGCGCCGAGCGGTGGGGCGGTGAGATAGATCCACAGGTCGGACAGGTCAGGGCTGATGAAGGCGGGTGCGCGTGAGCGGGCGGGGTTCATCGAGGCCCCGCTAACGGGGCTGGACCACAGACCAGCCACTGCGATGTAGGCGGCGAGTCCGAACGCGGACAGCGGGCCGATGTTCTGGGCGCTGGAGACCGTGCCCAAGATCGTGCTGATCAGCCCGAGACTGAGGATCGCTTCGACGACGAAGGCCTGGGGGGGCGCTGAACCCGGCTCCGGGCAGGGTCGCCCCCAGGTGGGCCATATCGCCGAACGTCACTCTCAACACCATGCTCGCCGGCAGAGCGCCGGCGAGTTGGGCCACAAGGTAACCCGGTACCCGTAGCCAGCCGAAGTCGCCTCGGAGGGCGAACGCGATGCTCACGATGGGATTGAGATGGGCGCCGGATACCGCACCCATGAACAAGATGATCGCCAGCACCATCAACGCCGGTGCGGTCACCTCGGCCACGCGGCCGATCTGACCGTGTGTGGCGGCGTTCAGGACTGGCGCGCCGGAGCCGACCAGGACCAGCAGGAAGGTGCCGAACAGTTCGCTGAACAGCCGCCGCCACTCATAAGCCAGGATGGTGAAGTCGCGGGCCCAGAACGGCTCACGTTCCAGGAGCCCGGCGAGTGGCTCGCGGTGGCGGGCGTTGCCGATGGCTTGGATGCGATCGGGGCCGGGGTGTGGCGTCGTGCGGGGCTGGTCTGGCATCTCCTCTGGGCTCATCACCGCCGCCGGCTATGCGCTGATAGCCGGCGGGGCCACGAGCCGACAGGGGATTTCGGCGTCCTCGTCGAGGTGGTAGCTGGCGCACACTCGGTGGTAGCCGTCCGCGATCTGCAGCGGGCGATCGGTGTGCAGCTCACCACGGACCAGCAGGACCGGTGACAGGGGTGTGCCCTTGGAGACCTTCTTCAAATCCTTCGTGACTTCGGGATCATTGGCAGGAAGGAGCGGAAGCCGCGCCGCGCGGAGAATGTCTTTCGCGGCCTGGTGCACCAGCGGGGCCCGCGACAGCAGGCTCGACAACGACTCCGCCAACGCGGGTGCGGCTATCAGCCGCAAAAACGATGCCGCGGCCGGATAGTCCTGCTCGGCGGGAGCGTCAGCCCAGCTCAGCGTCGGTTGCGTGGACTTCGATTTTTTCCCCATTCATGATGGTGGCACGGTCTGACTCTCACCGCTGCTCCGACGGGCATGATCACCCAGTGCCGTTTGCCGATCCCTATTCGTACTCGCTGCTATAAGGCGGCGGTGTTTGTGGTACCGAAGCGGTTCAGAAGCGCCCCGATGGTCAGTTCCCGCCGGAGGCAAGCTGCGAGTCGCTCGGGACCCGGTCGGGTGCCGGCACCCCGTCAGCCGCTGTGCCGCGTTGCACCGCGTTGACATCGTTGTTCAGGCCCTCGATGTCCTGGCTGCTGGCCTTGCCGCTCTTGATCTGGCTGATCGAACTGCTGATCGCCGCGCTGGCCTTGTCGAACGGGGCGGCTACGTGGCACAGCGTCGGCGAGGACTCGGCATCGGCCTTGGCCAGCTTCAACTCGTGCACGGTGAACAGACCCGCCAGCCCAGCCTTGGCCAGTGCGCCCACACCGTGCAGGGTGCCCGCCTTGTACGGCGCGTAGATGAAATGGTGGAAAGCACCAAAGGCGAGCCCGGCATGCAGCACGAACTTCGTCTTGTCGAAGTTCACGCTGCCCACCTGCTGACACGCCGCCCCCGGCACCGCGGACGCGCTGGCCGAGGCGGAGTTGGTCGCCGAGCTCGAGGAGCTCGGACCGCACCCGGTCGCCGAGACCAGCCCCACCAGCACGATCCCGATCATCAGCACTCGCGTGCGCGTTCGCAGCCCGGTCCTCGCCACCATGGGGAAGCCCTCCAGAAACCCCGAAACGTCAGAAACGACACCACTGACGCCAACCTAACGGGTGCCGCTCGGGCACGGCGTGCGCCGCTACCCGCGCCGTCAGCGGCATGTGAGTGCCGGGAGAAGGTTGTCCTGAGGCGGAGCGCCAGGCGACTCTGGAGGATCAGGGCGATTCGGACCGTCCGCCAGCCTGGCGCACGGCGTCGAGCATGTCGAGGTAGCCGTCGCTGACCCTGTGCCGTGCCAGAACTTGATGCGAGGCTTTGACCAGGTGTTTCTCTGACCTGGTAGGCTGGCGCCGGTACTCGTTGATCAGCCCACCGAGGACTCGGTGACGTCGGATCGGGACGTCGAGGCGCGTCACGGTGGCGGGATCGTGGGTTGGTGGAAGTTGACCCAGGCTCTGGTGGCCGGTGGTTATTGAAATGGCGGATGTACTGATCAAGAACAGCGTGGGCGTGTCGCGCGTGGTAAATCAGCACCCCGGTCGGTGCATTCAGCGCGGACGCTGCCGACGAACCGTTCCGCGTAGCAGTTCGCCCGGGGCGTGTGGGGAGGAATCTTGACGATGTCGATGCCTTCGGAGGTGAAGACGGCATCGAAGGCGTCGGTGAATTTCGAGTCCCGGTCGCGGATCAGAAAGCGGAAGGCGCTGACCTGGTCACCGAGGTCCATCAGGAGGTTGCCGGCGGCCTGGGTGGTCCAGACCGCGCTCGGGTGAGCAGTCACCCCGAGGAGATGGACCCGTCGGGTGCGCACTTCCATGACGAACAGCACGTAAAGGCGGCGCAGCCCGATGGTGTCGAGGGTGAAGAAATCGGTGGCCAGCAGCCCGGTGGCCTGAGCGCGTAGGAAGGTCCGCCACCCGGTGTCGGTACGCCGTGGCGCCGGGCCCAGCCGTGCGGCGGCCAGAATCCGCCGGATCGTGCCCACGCCCACGCGGTGCCCGAGCCCGACCAGTTCTCCTTGGAGGCGTCGGTACCCCAAGGACGGATTCTCCTGTGCCAGGCGCAGCACCAGAGCTCGGATCTCGTCATCAATCGGGGGGCGGCCTGACCGGTTGGGATAGGTCCACCCTTGGTGACCAAGCGGCGGTGCCAAGCCAGCAGGTGGCAGGGGTGACGAGTCGATGGTGACGCAGCGGGCGGGGCAGCAGCCGGGTCAGAGCGGACAGGATCGCTCGGTCTGGCCAGGCGAGGCCTGGTCACCTGACGACGCAGGACCGCGACCTCGTGGCGCAGGATGAGGATCTCGACGTTCTTGGCCGCTGTCCTGCTCGCGAGTAGCCCAAGCCAGCCGAACAGCCTGATCGTAATCAGACAGCAGTCGGAACAGCACGGTCAATGATCATGTCATGATCACGTGGTGTCACCGAAGCCCCAGGTCACCACCCATGTGACCGTTTTGGCACGGCACAGGGTCGGAGTGATTTGGCACGAAATCTGGCGATGCCGAGGGTTCCCCTGGTCGGGTGCGGAGAGTAGCCAGGAGTTTGGTGATCGTGTCAGGGCACCGGGCTGATCTCGCGACCGATGACCTCACTGATCGCGTGTGCGCTCACCGCGCCCTCGCGCAGCAGCCAGGGCTCACCCGGTGTGGTCAGATCAATGATTGTGGAGGGCAGTGCGCTGGTGACGTAGCCCTCGACATAGACGCTGATCGAGTCACCCAGCTGCAGTCGGGCGTTGTCGATCGTGGTGGCCAGGGAGTTGCCGGAGGTATTGGCCCCCGACACCGCCATCGGGCCGACCTCACCCAACAACTCCAACGCGAAGGGGTGCAGCGGCATCCGCACCACCACGGTGCCTCGGGTCTCACCCAGCTCCCACGCCAGCGACGGCGCGTGAGTCAACACCAGCGACAGGCCACCCGGCCAGAACGCCTCGACCAACTCCCGCACGATGTCAGGTACGCCGAGCATCAAGCCATCAACAGCGGCCCACGAACCGACCAGCACCGGCACCGGCATGTCCGGGCCGCGACGCTTAGCCTCCCGCAACCGGCGGAGCGCCTGGTCGCTAAACGCATCACAACCAACGCCATAAGACGTGTCGGTAGGCAGCACAACAAGTTGCCCACCACGCACCGCCGCCACTGCGGCAGCCAACCCCGCCGCTCGGTCCCCACGCTGGCTGCAGTCGAAGGTGGCACTCACAGCTGAAACCTATTGCGCCAGCGTCAGACAAGCCACCGACCGAGCCGACCACCGACCCAGGATCACTCGGGGCCTGGGGGCGGTCATGTTGGGCGAGGATCACGGCAACGTGCACGGATCTCATTGGGTTGATCATTCAGCGGTGGCGCCGGGCGCGGGAGTGGTTGGACGGACCGGGGAGTGGGCTGGCGCAGCGGTGGGCTCGGGGTAGGGGCGTGGTAAAGGCGACGGGCGGCGAGGAGCACGGTGAGCCAGCAGGCGGCGCTGATGGCGAGCAGGACTAGTCCCAGCGGCGCCCGGTGGGCGGCGGGCAGGGTGATGGTCAGCGTGGCGCTGGTGGCAGCGACCAGTGGGGTGAGGACCAGCACCCAGCGGGCCGGCGCGTGGCTTCCCTGCGATCTTCCCACCTCGACCCTTTCGATCCGCGGCTCTTAGTAGAGGGTAGGCGGGTTAGCCCAGGCCGAGGAAGCTAAGGAGGGTTTGCCCGACCAGGAGTAGGGACATGCCGGCGACTGCGGTGACCGCGATGGTGGCGGCGGCGCGGAAGAGAGGGCCGTTGGCGGCCGCGCCGAGGACGCTGCGCCGGTTGGCCAGGATGAGGATGTAGGTCAGCACGATCGGGGCCACGATGCCTTGGAGGACTTGGGTGCCGATCAGTAGTGTAATCAGGTTGACCGGGGTGAGTGCGATGGCCGCGCCGAGGATGACCTGGAGGGTGAACAGGCCCAGGAACAGGGGGGCTTCCCGGAAGCGGCGGGAGACGGAGCGCTCGACGCCGATGGCTTCGCTGATGGCATAGGAACTGGACAGTGGGACCACGGCGCCGGCCAGTGCGCTGGCGCCGAGCAGCCCGAAGGCGAACAGCAGCTCGGCGCCGGGGCCGGCCACCGGGCGTAGTGCTTCGGCGGCTTGTTTGGCTGAGTCCAAGGGGCCTTGGCCGCCGATAGTGGCCCCGGTGGCGATGATGATGGTGATGGAGATGACGCAGGCGAACACCGCGCCGCTGATGGCATCTAGGCGGGTGGCGGGATAGTCGTCGGGGGCGGCGCCGCGGTCGACGACGCCAGCGGCGGCGTAGAGCTGCATGTAGGGGCTGACTGTGGTGCCGATCAGCGCGACCCCCAGGAGGACGAAGTCTCGGCTGGCGATGAAGTGGGGCCACACAAGGTTGGCGCCGACCTCGCTCCAGCGCGGGTGGCCAAGTACCGCGGCCATGGGGTAGGCGAGGAAGGCCAGGGAGAACACCAGGAAGATCCGCTCGGCGTAGCGGTAGGAGCCGAAGAGCACCAGCGCCCAGATCAGCACCGCAAAGATCGGGATGACGAGGTAGCGGGTGATCCCCACCAGCTCGAAGGCGGCGCCAATGCCGGCGAACTCACTGACCACCAGCCCGGTATTGGCCAGCAGAACGCAGAACAGCGCCAGGCCGGTCAGTCGCAGGCTGAACTGTTCGCGGATCAGCGCCGCGAGGCCCTTGCCGGTGTAGGTGCCCAGCCGCACCGCCATCTCCTGCACCAGGACCAGGGCGATGGTGACCAGCACCATGAAAAACAACGTGCGGTAGACGAACTGGGACCCGGCCGAGGAGTAGGTGGCGATGCCCGCGGCGTCGTTACCGGCGTTGGCCGCGATCAATCCGGGTCCAGCGATGGCGAGGTAGGCGAAGACCCGGCCGCGGCGCCGTCGCTGCCACAGCCGCGTGACCGCTCGATGCGGTGGGCCGTCACCGGAGGCAGGGTTGGGCTGAGACCCGGTCGGCTCGGACAGTGTGCCGGTCGGCCCTACCGGCCCGGCGTGGTCGTGATCAGGGCGGGTCATCGCAGCAACCTGGGGAAGTGCAGGCGCCCGGTCTCGGGGGTCAGCGCGTCGAGGACGTCGTCGGCCAGGATGCGACCCAGCGGGCGACAGTGCTCATCGACCACCAGCAGCGAGGACCGGCGGGACTCCACCAGCGCCGCGGCCACCTCGCCCACGTCGGCCTGCGGTCCGACTACCACCGGGGAGGTGTGCGCGCCCTCGTGCAGCAGCGCGTCGAGGTGCTGCTCGCTCGACGCGATGAACAGGTCGAACAATGGGATGTCGGCGAGCACGCGCCGCTGGGCGTCGCACACGGCCACTGCGTCGATTTCATTGCGGTGCTCGGCCTGATCCGCTAGTCGGGCCCGGATCTCATCGACCGTGTCCCCCTGGCTGGCCGCGACCAGCATTGTGGTCATGAACCCGCCGGCCCGATCCTCCGGGTAATACAGCAGCCCAGTGAGCCGCTGGCGGATGGCCGGTGGCATCCGCGCCAGCAGCTCCTCGCGTTCCTGGGCGCTTAAATCGCGCAGCGCGTCGACGGCTTCGTCGGGTTCCATCGCTGCGACCAGCTCAGCGGCCCGCTGCGGAGTCGACTCCCGCAGCAGCCCCTCCAGCTCGTCGGGGTCCATCTCCTCCAAAGCATCCGCTGCGGTCCGTCGCTCCAGGCTGGCCAGCAACTCCTGGCGTCCGGGTCGGCCCAGGTCCTCCAACAAGTCGGCCAGCTCACCCGGACGCAGCCGGTGCAGCGCCTCGTGCCGAGCCCGTAGCCGAACCGTCGGTGGTCCGTCGGTGGACTGCTCACCGAAGGGCGCCACCGCGTCCCAGTCGATCACTTTGTCTGGGGTGGGGTGAGCGCGCAGCCGTTTGGGACCCAGCCGTCGCAGCAGCGACTGCACACTGACATCCACCCCCACCAGCCGGACCTGTCCGGCGACCGGGGCCAGGTACAGATCCGCCGCCCGGATCACCTGCACCCCGTCGACGTCGACCAACTGGTGATCCAGCACATCCCGTGCCAGTAACACCTCACCAGGTCGCCGGACGTAATCGCGAAGATCCAACCGGGCCGTCCGGAGCGTGACTGTGCGGTGCTCGACCGCCGCGATGGCCGACGCGTCGAGGAACGCACGGCGGCGGCCCACCCGCACCACCAACCCGGTCACCGGTGGGTAGCGCTCCTCACCGTAGAGCCGAGCCACCACATCCACCACCCGACCGACCTCCTGGCCAGCCTGATTGAGCACCGGCTCACCGAGCAGCCCAGCCAACGACACGATCGCCGCTCGCACCGCCCGCGTCGCCGTTGCACGCTCCGAGCGGATCGCGCGGCGCAGCGCCTCGGCCGGGAGCAGCGGCGAACGCGGCGGCGAGCGACGAGCACCGGGCATGACGACCTCCGATGGGAAAGCCCGCCCAGGCACAGCAGCTATCGCGGAGCGGCAACCGGGCGAGAAGCAGGAACGGGCACCCGCGGCGCGGCGAGCAGGCCACAGATCATGACCGTGACGGCCGCGCCGCTACTACTAAGAGGCTCACCACGCACGGCACCCCACCTCCCCACACTGCAGACCGACCCGCAGCAACCGCGTCTTCAGACCCAGGCTTGACGTCGAACTTTACTATCACCGGGTGGGACCGCGCCCATTTGCACAGCGTCGCTCTCGCCGATGACACCCTGCTGACCGGGCCCTGCCGGTGGGACGACTCACCTGAGGTCGCCCAATCCAGCAGCCGGGTCCGGCTGTCCCGGCTCGCCGAGCAGTTCCTGTGCACCTTCGACCTCGGCGATGACTGGACCCAACTGTGCCACCGTCAGGTCCCACCGTATCGACCCCCTTTAAGGTAGCTGAGCATATCCTGCTGGCGCCGCTGCCTATGGCGTTGGAGGAAATCCCCGACCAGTACGGCAGGCCTGTCATGTTCGGGTTTGTCGGGGCCTGCTATTGAGGATGTTGACGGCACGGGCGATGACCAGCGCCAGGGGGCCAGCGAGATCAGGGATTGTCCAAGCATGATCAGCTTGGCCCACCGGGACAGCGGCATGACGTCGGTGGGGCTAAAGGTGGTGGCGTTGGTGACGAGAGATATAGGTAGTAGACGAAATCCGGTTCCCAGTCGGGGTGGTGAGGTCGAGGTTGATGGCCGGGGTGGTCAGGCGGGTAGTCGTTGGGAGATCAGCAGGCCGGTGCCGGCGGCGGCCAGGCAGGCCAGGGTGCCCAGGGCCAGCCAGATCTTGCTGACGTCGCGGTGCACGGTCTGGTAGCCGATTTGCTGGACGAGGGTGTCATAGACCTGGTGGATCTGCTGGTTGCTTTGAGCCGGGTAGAAGTCGCCGCCGGAGAGTTGGGCGACTTGGGCCAGGGAGGCGTCGTCGACGGGTACCGAGACCTGTTCACCTTGGATGCCGACGGTGCCATAGGGGGTGCCGAATGAGATCGTGCTGATCGGAATGTGCGCCGCTCCGGCTTGTTTGGCCACGTCGAACTCGTCGCGGCCAACGGTCTGTTTGCCATCGCTCATCAGCACTATCCGCGCCGGTGGTGGTCCTTGACCTTGGTCGGGGATGAGCGTGTTGACGGTGTCGATGGTGGCCAGCGCGGCGGCTAGGGCCTCGCCGGTGGCGGTGGCCTCGGCGAGTGTGAGGGATCCGATGGCGCGCACGGCTTGGCCTCGGTCGGTGGTGGGGCTGACCAGCACGGTCGGGGTGCCGGAGAAGGACTCCACACCCAGGTTGATCCCGGTGGGCAGGTCGCGGACGAAGGAGGTCGCGGCGTCTTTGGCAGCGGCGATGCGGGTGGGGGTGACGTCGGTGGAGTTCATGGACAGGGACACGTCGATGACTAGCATCACGACCGCGCGGTTGCGGGGGACTTGGGCGTTGGCGGTGGGCCCGGCCAGGCTCACGGTCAGCAAGGTCAGGGCGAGCACGAGCAGCGCCACGGGGATATGGCGGGGCCAGCCCGGCCGACGGGGGGCGACGCGTTCCAGCACCGCCAGGTTGGCAAAGCGCAGCGTGTAGCGGCGGGCGCGGCGCTGCACCCACACGTAGCCGCCCACCACCGCGGCCACCCCCACGAGCAGGGCAAACCATGCGGGCGCGGAGAATCCACCCAACGCCATGCTGTGCAGTGAACCCGCCGCGGCATGCGACGCCAGTGAAATAGAGCTGTGGACCGGCGGGGGGTCTTTGCGGGGGTCTATCGGTGGCGATGGCGGGTCAGGGGGAGCACCACCGGCTGACAGCCCGGATCGGGCCGTCGACCGGTGGGGTGTCGCTGCTCGCTGCTGGCCTCCGGTGGTTCGGGTGCGTACGGTCCGCCTTACGGCGGTGACGGCGCGTTCTCGGCAAGGCGGCTGGCGGCGGTCGCGTGCTGTTGTGCTGACTATTAGCCGCGGGAAACTGCGGTTCAACAACGCGGCGTCGTGGCGCGATCGACCGTAGGTCGTTGCCCTGACCACGCAGTGGGCGCAGTCTTCCAGCTAAAGCTCCTGATCGTTCTAATTACTTGCCCATGTCCGGCCTGAACCCCGATCCTCCAGTACAGCGTTGCACCTGAGCCTTATCATCGTGTGATCGTTATCAAACGCTGTTAGAAAGGGGCGGTGGCACGAATGGGCAAGGTCACCGGCCGATCCTCCAGCGACCGCGGCGGGAACTCCGAGGTGGTTCTAGCAGATGCGAACGTGGTTGCTTCTTGTCACCAAAGACCAGCTCGGAGATCGCCATAAAGACCTCCTCAGGCTTGGGCAGATACTCGATCCTCTCCAGGTCCTGCTTCTGCCCAGCTGACTCCACCCGCAGAGTGCCGTAACCGAGTACCTGCCCGAGAAAGGGCCGCAGGAAGCTCATATCAGTCACCTTCGTGATCGGCATCATGGAGTTTTTCGTCTGAATGATGCCACTGTTGATCATAAACCGTTTATCGGTAACGATGAGAACCTCGTGCCACCAGTGCAACGTCTCCCAGGCCAAGCGCAGCAGCGCCCCGACCGCGACGTACCAGAGCAACGACTGCACCAACCACAGGGCGGCCACCCCACCGACCAGCAACGACAGCAGGAACAACCCGAGTACGATCCCGACCGTCTGCAACAGCACCGGCAGCAACTTCGCCCAATGCCGCCGCACCCGAATAACCCGCCGTTCCAACGACGGGTCAAGCAGGACCTCGGTATGCCGACCGATCATCTCAACCACCGCCAGCACATCTGCGCGCCCACCCCCACCAACCTAACCCGCCGCCGCGAGCAGACCACCAAAGCCGGTACAGCGTGCTGTCAAGAGCACCTTATGATCACCCATCCAAACCGGCGGCCGCAAGGGCGAACCTCGGATCTCGTTGAGAAACTCTAGCTTTTACCGGGGGAGTGCTGCCAGGACGGGAAGCAGACCGGAAGTAGGGACCGTACTTGGTAACGGCGGCGGTAACGAGACGCTGCGCGCCCAAGCGCGTCGGCTGAGACAGAGCGGACGACGCAGGTTCAGCAGTCGTACTGAACAGTTCGGATGCATCCAGGTGGGATAGATTGAGACGACCCTGGCACTGCTCATAACCCAGAGGGCACAGGTTCGACTCCACCACGATCCGACGCAGGAAGCCCTGGGCGACGACCCGTAGCCGGATGATGTCCAGCCTGACCCGTCACGTGGTAGGGGAACAACCCGTCACAACGCTGCGCAACCCGTCACAGCCCGTGACGGGTTGCGCAGCGCCACCAGCAGCGCAAACGCCGCATGTGACGGGTGTGACGGGTCGCCGAAACCCGTCACACCCGTCACAAGCAGTGCCTAGCAGGCCCCTTTTGGGATGTCTGTTCAGCTGTGATGGGTCCGGTCACGAAACCGTCGCAAGAGATGTTGGACGCGCGTGTCGCTCATCCCGCCGGTCCGATTTCAAGCCATTCCCGCTGCGGGCCATCCTGACGCCATCGGAGTCTGGCGCGCCTCCCAAATTCCGGACACCGGACCTATTAAGGTCCGGCCCGGAATGGAGGGGGAAGAATGCTGGAACGGCGCAGGAAATACAGCCCGGAGTACCGCGTTGAAGCGGTGAAAATGGTGATCTAGACGTCACGTCCGATCGCGACCGTGGCCCGTGACCTGAATATCAATGAGGGAACGCTAGGGAACTGGGGCGCGAAGTACCGGATCGTGCATACCGGCGAGGAGCCGCCGCTGACGCTCTCGGACCACGCGCGGCTGCGTGAACTGGAGAAGGAAGTCCGTGAGCTACCACTCGAGAGGAGTTTTTGGGGAAAGCCGCGTCCTTCTTCGCGAGAGAGTATCGGTGAGCGCGAGGTATGAGTTCGTCGATGCGGAGAAGGATGCGCTGACCGAAGCCGGCGATCGGAAGTACACGATCACTGCGATGTGCGCATGGCTGGAGGTGTTGAGTTCGGGATACTATTGAATGGCGCGATCGCGAAGACTCGGCGACGGCACGGTGGCGTGCTTATCTGGCGCTGCTCGTGAAGAAGGCTTTCGATGAATCCGCTGAGACGTACGGTCACCGGCGCGTCCATGCCCAGCTCCTGCGCTGGGGCCAGCGCTGCACACCCGAATTCGTCCGGAGCATCATGCGTGAGCTGGCACTGGTGCCGTGCCAGCCGCGGCCGCGGCGTGGGCTGACCGAGGCCGATCCGGCGGCCGGTCCGATTCCCGACCTGGTGGCGCGGGATTTTACCGCCACCGCACCCGGCGAAAAAATGGTCGGCGATATTACTTATATCTCGTCGGCACTGTCGCCCTGGTTGATGATGCTGAGCAACACCGCCACGGTCGACCCAGCGGGGTAGGCGCCGGCCTGGTTAGGCGGCTCGGGGATCAGCACGTCGCGCAGCGCGATGCTGTTTCCGATGTTGACGAAGGCCCCGTCGACGGCAGCAACCTGACTATCGGTCTGGGCGATCTGGCCCGCACCACAGCCCACCAGCACCGGCGCGGCAGGCCCCGATACGAGCCGCCACGGTGACAGGAGCCCGCATCCTCAAAGCGTATCCGAATGTCAACGGCGATCTCACCGGCGGATCCAGACCGCCCGATGCAGGTCTGCCATGCAGGTTGACAAAGAACGTGACCCGGATGCTGATGCGGGCCAAGACCCCCTGGGCTGACGTTGAGTGCCACGCAGCGCGGATTTCGGGTCCTGTGTTACCAGTGTCCTTGAGCACCTCCGCGTGTTCCACCGGTTTCGCGGTGGGCCGCCGAGGCCTCGCGCAGCGCTTCCGGTGTCGCTGTGAACAACACCGGCCGGTAATTCCATTCCTGGTCGGGGCGCCAGCGGGGAACTCGGGTGAAGTGTGGTCGCAGGGTCAGCAGCCCTATCAGGACCATAATCGCCAGCGGAACACCCGCCATGACAACGACCACTTCCAGCGACGTCACCAGGTCAGGGTAGCTGGCCCGCCTCCCGCCAGCGCTTCACCGGGCAGCGAGTCTGAACGTCTCGCCGTTTGCGGCCTGTCGAGTCGTCCCGGCGTGAGCTGCGCGTCGAGCGTCGCGGCCGTGAGCGAAATCGGGGGCCAGCGCCGACCCGCCCGCCGTCGCACTCGTCTGCTCGTGGCCTGTGGCGGGCCGGGACGACCGGGCGTCGGGCAGCCGGCAACGCCGCTACCAGCCACGTGGCCAAGGAACTCGCGAGTGACTATGGATAGGGATGGCGCGCATTTCGTGGATCGGTCGATCAGCACCCGGCCGACGGGTTGCGAACCGGACGGGCCGTGCACCACGGGCTGTGCTGGCACCGGCGTGGTGCTCCGATCATCACGGAACCGGATTGTCGGTTGTGGTGCGCGCCGGGGTGTCCGCGGTCGCGGACTGTTACCGTCGCCGTCGTGGACATCCCTTCCCGGGCCGGACCCTGAAACAGGGGGGTGCGTCGATGGTGAGGTCGAGGCTAGCCTGGGTGTTCCGGCTGGTGTCGGTGTGGTCAATGGTGTTGGTGGGTGTAGTGGGGCTGATCACCGGGTGTACCTCGGTGGGTAGAGGTCCCCCGGCGGGGCAGCAGCAGAGCCTGCCGTCTACCTGCACCCACACGATCACCCGTGCCGATGACGTGCCAACGGCCCTGGATGGCGCCGCCCCGGGCGATACGGTGTGTTTTTCCGGCGGTGACCTCGCTGATGCCACCGTGACGATGACCAGATCAGGTACCACGACAGCACCGATCAGACTGGTCTCCGATGGCGCCACCGTGCACGAGGTGCAAATCAAGGCCGATTACATCACTGTGGCGGGTTTCACGGTCACCGGCGGCCGGGGGCGTGTTGCTGGAGGGCACCGGGCTCACCGCCTGGAACAACACCGTCCACGACACCCAACAGGGCGGGATCACCTGCCATCCCTGCACCGACTCGACCATCGAGTCCAACACCATGCGCCACGTCGCGACCAACGGTATCGACATCACCGGCCAACGGATCACCGTGCACGCCAACACCATCAGCAACACCGTGGCCCAAACATGGGGGCGACGCTGACGGGATGCGGTTTAACGGCAGCGGGCACCGGATCACCGACAACACCATCTTCGACATCTCCGCGGAGGGTTATGAAAGTCCGCCGCACCCGGACTGTTTTCAGACCCTCGACAACGACAAGCCACCCACGGCAGCAGGGTCGCCGGCGGGCGGGACTACCGGCGCGACGGCGGGCTCCGGGACATCGGACGATGGCCCCCGGACTTCCGCAGGTGGTGAGCACACGGTCCTGCGGATCTGGGTGTTGCCAAGCGCAGAGGGTCGCAGGGCATGGCCGGGGGTGATACGACCGCGCGCCGCGGCGAGCGCGGCGCGAACTGGGCGTCCCCGGGTGGGGATGCGGTGATCGAAATCCTCGCCGCGGTGGACCGTCGGAGCTAAATGCGTACGCCGGGTGCAACCGATCCGACCCGAAGGCGTCTTGATCGTTGCTGGTGATCCTGCGAGGACAGATCGCCTCGGCGAGATGGTAACGCTGCGTTGACGATCGTGTGCGTTGCGTGTTCACTCGGGGGAGGCGTCGGTTTGCTGTCGCTGGGATCGACCCGGAGCGCAGGACCTTGTGGAGGATTGATGACGAGACGGGGTGTGCTGACCGGGGTGCTGGTCGGCGGGCTGATGGTGGGGGGTTCTCTGGTCGCCACACCGGCCAGTGCCCAACCGGCGCTTGTGGCGTTGTCGCCGTCGCTGGTCAGCCAGCTGCTCTCGGCGCCCTCGGGTCGGATGCCGGTGATGGTGCATGGCGCGACACTCGCTGATGCCCAGCGGGCGGTCGCGGCCATCGGGATGCGACGGGTCACCACCTTCGACAAGATCGGGGTGGTGGTCGCGCAGGCGACCAAACAACAAATCGAAGCGGCCCGCACCCAACCCGGTGTGACCTACCTTGAGGGGGATCAGCCCCTCGCCGTGCACGCCGCCTCCTCGACGGCGGCCACTCCCTCCGCCTCCCCGGTGTCTACCCGCTCCACCTCGTTGGTGGCGACCCGTGGCCTGGAGGCCCGGCAGACCCTGCTCGGGGCGAATGGTGGCGCGTTGGATGGCACCGGCGTGAGTATCGCGGTGATCGATTCCGGGATCGACCCCACGCATCCCGCGTTCGCTGGGGGCAAGGTCGTGCGCGAGCTGAAAAGCGTGTGCCTGGATGAGTCCAACACCGACACCCAGTGCATCACCGACGTGCCGAGGGGCGTGGACACCGACACGCTGTCGTTGGGCGGCCACGGTAGCCACGTGGCGAGTATCGCCGCGGGTCGCAGTGTCACCCTCAGCGACGGCACCACGGTGTCCGGTGCCGCGCCCGGCGCCGACATTGTGTCGTTGTCCACCGGCGCGGCGGTGGTGATCGTCAGCGCGGATTCGTCGTTGAACTGGGTGCTGGAACACCACGCCAAACCGTGCGGAGACGCAGTCCCGGCCGCGCAATGCCCACCGATCAGGGTGGTCAACAACTCTTATGGTCCCGAAGGTGGGGGCAAGTTCGACCCGAACTCCGCGACGGTGAAGCTGCAGCGTCAGCTGGTCAGGGAAGGCGTGGTGATGGTCTGGGCCGCGGGCAACGACGGTGGCGACGGGTCGAAGAGCCTGACCAATCCACCATCCCAGGACCCGACCGGCGGGATCATCTCGGTGGCCTCCTACAACGACCAAGGCACCGGCACCCGCACCGGCCCGGTATCGAAATTCTCCTCCCGCGGCGCCAAGACCGATCCCTCGACCTGGCCGGACGTCTCCGCACCGGGGCAGAACATCCTCGGTGCCTGCCGGGTCTACCTGCCGATCTGCTCGACCGGGCTCAAGCCGCGCAGCGGCCCCGGACTTCTTGATGTGGGGAGTTACAACGTGCTCAGTGGCACGTCGATGGCGGCACCGCAGATCGTCGGGGTCGTGGCATTGCTGTTCCAGGCCGATCCCACCGCGACGCCCGCCCAGATCGAGAAAGCCTTGAAGTCGACCGCGTTGCGTTATTCCAACGGCGCGCCGTATCAGCAGGTGGGCGGGTACCAGACATCGTTTGACAAGGGCACCGGGTTAGTCGACGCCGTCGCCGCCGCCAAAGCCCTCGGCGCCCACCCGGACACCAGGACAACACCGACACCTAGCTAGACCGTGACCGGCAAACCCGGCCGCCACCACACCACCGAAACTTCCGAGAACAACGTAATCCCGGAACTGCGCCCAGTCGTGGTAGCGACGAGCATTAGATGACCACCCGCGGCCAGCCCTGCGGAGCACCCGACCTCAGCGACCAGCTGCGCTACAGCCCGGCCCGGCTGCGGGCGCCCTTGGCATAACATCAATCGTGCCGGCGTCACCAGCATGGCGCGAACACCGTGCACGCCACCACCCGAACCAGGAGGCTCAACCCGCCGGCACCGGACCCAGCGTGGGGGCCGTCGCTGCGGTGACGCTGGCCAACGGTGGGGACAACATCGGGGCCTACATCCCGGTGTTCGCCACCGCCGGCACTGGCGGCCTGGCCGTCTACGTCGTGGTGTTCCTGATTATGGTCAGCGTGTGGTGCGCGACCGGCCGTTACTTCGCCACCCACCCCGCGATCGCCGGCGTCCTGTCCCGCTGGGACCACATCCTGCTGCCCTTGGTGCTCGTCGGCATCGGCCTGGCGATCCTCATCAAGGGCGGCGCATTCGGCGGATGACAGCCACGAGTTCTGTTTCCCCGCGCTGTACAGGCGTCGCGGAGTTGCCGTCGCTGGTCGACGACCTGTCCTCGTCGGACACTATTCGCAGTGAGCACGTCATGGCAGGTCTCGAAAAAGAAATTTGTCGATGGCTAATCGTTCTTCATGACAATCAGGATTGAGGCAAAGCCTGCGCCGATTAAAACGATGCCAATCAGTACAGGTCCTCCACTTCCTTCGATCCAGCCAATAATTATAAGCACTATGGCGAACAAGATTGCTAGGTGACCAGGTGTGCGCAGCCGGAGCTGCCTCTTGACGTGTGTACTTTCTGGTTTAACTCTCTTCTCGGCCTTCCAGCTGCAATCTACGCACCAATCTTGCCTGCTGGAAAAATTGTGGTCATACAATATATGAGAGACACAGGCGACGTGCCCGCAAGAATGGCAACTGTAAGCGCCAAGGTTGGAACAACCAGCAGAATTCTGACATAGCATGAGGATCAGAGTACGACTGAGGTGGTAAAGTTTAAAAAAGGATCGGTTGGGGTCGTCGTAGTCAGGGGTCCGGGTTCAACCGGGTCCGCCCCTGCGGAAAGCAAAGTTGATCTACTAGCGGCTGCCCGTCACTCAGACTCCCACGAGCCTGAGGTCGCCGCTGCGCTCAACGCGCAGGCCGATCTCCTCTCCGATGGGCCTTCTCGGCGCCCGAGGCGGGGACGGGGCGATTGTGACTGGCGGGGGTGTGTTAGTCGACGCAGGGGATGTCGCCGGGGGCGGCTTGCGTGGGTGTGCCTTGCGGCCCTTGTGGTGCGGGGTTTGGCGCTGGTGGGCTACCGCTCGATGGTGTGGGTGGGGTGAAGTCCCGGCCGAGGATGACCTGCACATGCCCGGCGGGGATGGTGGGGCCGGCGGTGGTGTTCAGCCCGCCGAGGGCTTGTGCGACGTTGCCCCCGTCGGTGCTGGCGTCGTTGGGGTAGGCCACGGTCGAGGTGTTGCGGCGGGTGCCGGTGCTCACCGTGCCGGTGGTGAACCCTTGCTGTGTCAGGACGCTGGCGACGTTGCCTGCGGCACCGTCTTTGCCGGAGGCGTTGACCACGTCGACCGTGCTGGCTGGGGCTTGGGATGAACTGGTGTGGTCGGTGAAGGTGGCCTGGACTACCGAGCGGATCTGGTCGGGGTCGATCAGGTTGACGGCTTGGCCGTCGAGTGTGCCGTAGCCGGTGATCGGCAGGGTGTGGAACTGTGTGGTGCCGCCGGTGAGGTTCCACAACTGCAGACCCAGGAACAACACGCTCCACCCTGTACCGTGCCAAAACTCGATGCAGGGCTTGTGGCCAGGTGTTTTTCCGCCGAGCTAAGCAGCTCGGCGGTACTCGTTGATCACTCCGCCGGGGACGCGATGGCGCCGGATCGGGGTGTCGAGCAGAGTCACCGTGGTGGGGTCGTGCAGTGGTGGGTGTTGGTCGAGGCTCTGGTGCGGGCGGTGGTCATTGAAATGGCGCACATACTGGTAGAGGACGGCAAGGGCGTGTCGCTCGTGGTAGATCAATAGCCGGTCGGTGCACTCTTCGCGGACGCTACGAACGAACCGTTCCGCATAGCAGTTCGCGCGAGACGTCCGAGGACGGATCTTGATCACCTCGATCCCGGCGGAGGCGAAGACAGCGTCGAAGGTGGCGGTGAACTTGGTGTCCCGGTCGCGGATCAGGAAGCGAAAGGGGGTGATCCGCTCGCTGAGGTTCATCAGGAGGTTGCGGGCGGCTTGGGTGGTCCAGGCTGCGGTCGGGTGGGCGGTCACGCCCAGGAGGTGGACTCGTCGGGTGCGGACTTCCATAACGAACAGGACGTAGAGTCGGCGCAGGATGATGGTGTCGAGGGTGAAGAAGTCGGTGGCCAGCAGTCCGGCGGCTTGGGCGTGCAAGAAGCGCCGCCATTCGGTGTCTGCTCGGCGTGGTGCGGGGCCGAGCCGGGCAGCGGCAAGGATTCGGCGGATGGTGCCTGTGCCCAGGCGGTGTCCAAGCCCGGCGAGTTCGCCTTGGATGCGTCGGTGTCCCCAGGACGGATTCTCCTGCGCCAGACGCAGCACGAGGTCGCGGATCTCGTCACTGATCGGTGGGCGGCCGGGCCGGTTTGGGTAGGTCCACTTCTTCGTGATCAGGCGGCGGTGCCAGGCCAGCAACGTGGCTGGGGTGACGATGCGGTGCAGACGCAGCCGATGGGGGAGCAGGCGGGCCAGGGCGGACAAAATTGCCCGGTCCGGCCAGGAGGATCGAGGTCGGTTGACCTGACGGCGCAGCACCGTAACTTCGTGAGGACCACGATTTTCGATGTCCTTGGTGGCGGTACTTCGGGCGAGTAACCCAGCCAGCCGATCACTGTGACAAAGATCAGATACAGCAGTCGAAACAGCACAACCCGCGATCATGCCATGATCACAGGGATGCAACGAACACCAGCTCACCACGCTGGTGATGAGTTTTGGCACGGTACAGGCGGTGAATCGGCCCGCGGCTGGCCTGGCCAGGGTCAGGGCGGGTGATCAGGAGGGTCGGTTGTCCTGCACGTGCGACCCCGGCCGTGACGAGCCGTCGACCTCCACAGTGGGGCGATTGCCCGTCGTGGTGTTGTCGACCACGGTCGCGCCGGTGGAGCCGTCGGCGATCAGCACCGCTCGAGTGAGGTTCGGGCCGAAGAAGGTGTTGTGCAGCACCTGCACGCCCGGCCAGCGCCGCAGATTGACCGCCTGGGCACCGTTGTTCGCGCACATGTTGTCCCGGAAAATGATCGACGGCACCCCGGCCGGGGCGCCGCTGTTGCCGCCCTGGTCGCCGGTGGCGATCAAACACTGCGCATCCACGTTACGGCAGGTGTTACCCGAGATCACCACATCGAAGGTGGGTGGCCGGTTCTGGTCGAACGTTTGGAAACAATCCGGGTGCGGCGGACTATCATAACCGTTCGCGGAGATGTCGAAGATGGTGTTGTCGGTGATCCGATGCCCGTTGCCGTAAAACCGCACCCCATCAGCGTCACCCCCATTGACCGGCACCGTGTCACTGATCGTGTTAGCGCGCACGGTGATCCGCGCCCCGGTGATGTCGATACCGTTAGTCGCGACATGGCGCATCGTGTTGGACTCGATGGTCGAGTCGGTGCAGGGATGACACGTGATCCCGCCCTGCTGGGTGTCGTGGACGGTGTTGTTCCGGGCGGTGATCCCCGTTCCCTGAAGCAACACCCCACCACCGTCAGCGACCGTGAAACCCTCCAAGACCACGTAATCGGCTTTGATCTGCACCTCGTGCACGGTGCTGCCATCGGAGACCAGCCGGATCGGCGCCGCCGTGGTGCCCGATCTGGTCATCGTCACGGTGGTGTCCGCCAGATCACCCCCGGAAAAGCACAGGGTGTCTCCCGGTGAGGCGGCGTCCAGGGCCGCCGGCACAGCATCGGCACCGGTGATCGTGTGCGTGCAGGTGGAGGGCAGGCTCTGAGGACGCTGCCCACCCGAGGGCCCCTGGCCGACAACCGAGCACCCAGTGACCAACCCCACCAAACCCACCAACACCACCGACACAAACCGGGGTGGCCTCGACACCATCACCGACGCACCCCGGTTTTACGGTCCCGGCCCGGGAAAGGGATGCCCACGCGGCGACGGTAACAGTCCGCGACCGCGGGCACCCGGCGGGCACCCGGCGCGCACCCCGTCAACTCGTCGGCGGTCCGGGTCACTACCAGTGCGATGTCGACCTCGATGCGGTCGGGCCCGTGGAAACCGGCCTCCCGCACAACGTCGCGGGGCCGGTTGCTATCGATACCGGAAACCGTCGAGGAAACGCCGAAAGAGGCCGCCTTCGGGCGGCAGCGCCGGACCGGGTGGCGGTGCCGTGCGGTGCTGGTGGGCGATCGGCTGCTCGTAGTCAGTCCTGGCGATAGCGTCAATCACCTGGGACTCATCGAAGTCCTCGGAGCCTTCGATGACGGGGACGAAGCCGACAAAGGACACCGTTCCGCATCACTTCTGCTTCGATGCTGGCCGCGCCGCCCGAGTCCCACACCGCCTCTCGCCCGTCAGGAAGCGACACGCACCGCGCTCTGGTCCACACCAACATGCGCCAGATGCGCGTCGACACCGCGATCGCGCAGCGCGTCAGCGACCCGTCGGGCCCTGTTTTCATCCATCCCTCAACCTACCTCCGCCCCGCTGCCACTCCGCGAAGGCAGCGACGAAGGCCCCCGACTTCCGGGACCGCACTCAATCGCTGTCCGATTCGCTTACGACGCGTGCTACTACGGCCCGCGATACACGCAAGAAACAGTGCAGGCGTAAGAGCCGTGCTCGTCAGAATCCGGCGTACACGGGTATCTGCACGGACATAGCAGAACGTTGTTTTTTCGCTGGAGCTACGGGGGGCTCTTATACAACCGTCGAGCTCGTCGTACAAGCACCAACGCGGTCGCCAAGACACTCGGCTAACACCCACCACCATGCCGCCGGCCTGGTCGCCGAGGTCGGCGGAAGCTGGACCTAGCCACACAGTGGGCGACCCAGGGTCGTTCCAAGATCGTCTTTGGGTGTGAGCTGCCTGGATGGCCAAGATCGGTGATCTTCGGCGTGTCGCTGCGGTAGGCGAACGAAGCTCCGGTAGGACGAGTGGTCCTTCCACAGACTTCTCGGCGCTACCGGAGCTTCGTTGCTGGTTCATCCTGTCATTGCCACGTCCTATGCGACAGCACTCGAGGGCGCGGCGTCGGGTGGGTCGACCGATACCGAACTGCCTGCTGCCGCGCTTGAGGGTCCTGATCTGCTTCGACGCTTCGCTTTGGTGTCTGACGGGCGCTCGGGGCAGGGCCGGGATCACCCGGTCGCGGTGGTGCTGACCTTGTGCGCGGCGGCGGTTCTGGCCGGGATGCGCTCGTTCACCGCGATTGCTGGGTGGGTCGCCGACGTGCCCGCCGACCTGCTGTTCGGGCTCCAGGACCGGCCAGCCGGGTACCCGTCGAAGACCACGCTGTGGCGGGTGCTCACCGGAGCCGATGCCGCGGCGGTGGACGCGGCGGTCGGCGCCTGGCTGACCCAACGTGCCGCTGATCGGGCCGCGCCCCCCTGACGGCGGCGCAGACAACCGCGCAGACGCAGACGGGTCAGGGCTGGTCGCGATCGCGGTGGACGGCAAGACGGTGCGCGGCGCCGTGGACGCCGACGGCAACCAAGTACACCTGATGGCTGCGGCGACCCACGCCGATTCCCTGGTCCTGGGCCAGGTCGAGGTCGGCGCGAAGACCAACGAGATCCCCCAATTCACCCCGCTGCTCGACGGTCTGGCCGCGGCCGGTGTCGACGTGAGCAACGTCGTCATCACCGCCGATGCACTCCACACCCAACGCGGACACGCCGAGTACCTGCACTCGATCGGCGCCGAATTCGTGCTCACCGCCAAGCACAACCAACCCCGCCTCTTCGCCGCCCTCAACGCACTGCCCTGGTCGCAGACCCCGATCGCCGCACGCCAGGTCGACACCACCCACGGACGGGTCACCACCCGCACCATCCAGGTCCTACCCGCACCCGCAAACCTACCGTTCCCGCACGTCAACCAGGTCTGGCTGATCGAACGCTACGTCCGCGACCCCACCGGCACGCTCCTGTCCGCCGTCGCCGCCCTCGGCATCACCAGCCTGACACCTCACCGCGCCACCCCCACCGACATCGCCACCTACATCCGCGACCACTGGGGCATCGAATCGCTGCACTGGCTCCGCGACACCGTCTACCGCGAGGACCACTCCACCGCCCGAACAGGCTCCGGCCCCCGCGTCATGGCAGCACTGCGCAACCTCGCCATCGGCGCTATCCACCTACACGGACGACGCGACATCACCGAAACAACCCGCTGGGCAACCCGCTTCATGGACCGATCATTCAAGATCCTCAAACTAACCTCATGATCTTGGAACGACCCTGGTGGGCGACCACACAGTGACACAGACAGCCACCGCCGACGTTGAATACGCGCCAGTCGATTACGCGAGCTCACCAGTTCCGCACCCCGACAGTGCCCGACTGACGTCCTCCCGGGCTGCCAGCGGAGGGAGAATGTACGTCCACCGAACGGCAACCCGCTCGGTGGCCAGGAGGTAGCGTGATCGATGAACAAGCAGACCGTCCACGACGAGTTGCAGCGCTCCCGCACGACCTTCCACCAGCTGCTCGACGGCGCCACCTGCTACCTGTCAGCCTTGTGGTCCGGCTAGCCGGTGCGCTTCACCCACCGACCGCACCCAGCAGTGAGCGCGGGTCACATGAAGCGATTAGCCTGACTGATCGATCAACGTGTTCGTCACTTCCTGTCTGGCTGGCACGTCGGTAGTCGGCTCCGACGGCGCGGTCTTCTCGGTGGGTGGGGAAGATCGTAAGGCTGAGCCCAGCAAGGCGGTGTTGGGGATGCGCAGTACGTCCTGATCGCTGCGCAGGGTGGTGTAGATCAGGCTGATGTCGGTGATGGTGCCCTCCAGCGGGCCGCCGAGAGCACCGGAGTGCACCCGCACCCACTGCCCGACCACAACCGGGCGCGCGACGAGCAACAGCAGACCGGCGAACAGGTTGCTCAGCGGCTGTTGGGCGGCGACACCCGCGATCACTCCGGTGATCGCGCCCCCGACCAGAAGATGCTGCCACGGGAGGGTCAACATTCCCAGCGTCCCACCCAGCACCACGAGATAGCCCGCCAGCACGCAAAGAAGTCGGGCGGCCGAGCCGGCGCCGGGACTGGTGTGACTGGCGGCGCGCGCTACCCCGCTGGCCGCGCTGCGGGTAGCGATAACCCCCAGAACCGTGAACGCCGCGGACAAGCCGATGACGGTCAGCCGCACGTGCAGTTCAGGGGCGTGCAGGCCGCCGAGGTTGCTGCCCTCGGCCAGCACGGCCACGGCCAACACCCCAGCGGCCAGTGCGCGCCGGAAATCGGTCCGCAGCCGTAGGTGCAGCACGTCGAGGGCGGACATGGTGTGTCCACTCGGTGGGTCGCCGGGCTGGGGTTGCCGGGATCGCAGGGATGACATCGGTCCTGTCTACTCCCGCCCCCGCTAGCCACAGGCACCGGCGGCCCGCAGCCGGGTGGCTCATATCGTGTCAGTCGCGTTCCGTCGCTGCGAACAACGGAGCGGGATTCGCAGATAGCGGGCCGTGTGGGATGACCCATTGGCGCGTGCGGAGGACCCCGGTTTCACCCCATTGACCTGCGGCTGAGATGAATCGACCGCTCGCCTGGCGTGGTCGGACAGGGGTGCCGTCGTGATCCGTCCACGCTGGTCCGCGCAGGGTGTCCGCCGCGGCGTGGTTCGGACGCGTCACCGACCCGCGTCAGCGGCTTCGCCCCTGGCGTGCGATGCCGTCGAGGGGCCGGCGGTGGATCGCGCTGACGTCGCCAACCGCACTAGCTAGCGCCAACCCTGATCAATTCAGCGCGCCTGAAACCGCCGGCGACGGAACTTGGCCTCGCCCTCGTAGGCCGCTCAGCTTGGCACGAACCGTACCCGGAAGGTGGTTTGCCATAGTTTGCCGGTGAGCAGGAACTCCCGTCGGTCGGCAGCGCGGCGATGCCGTTGAGCACGTCGGCGCCGGCTCGCTGTCGTGCGGGAAGCCGGCCTGCGGCGTCGACCGCGGCGGTGACCTGCCCGCTGGCCGGGTCTATCCGGACCAGCCAGTCGGTGCGCCACACGTTGGCCCAGACCGCGCCGTGCACACACTCCAGCTCGTTGAGCTGAGTCAACGGACGCCCGGCGATGCGCACGGCCACCGAGGAGCGCACGCGGAACTCGGTCGGGTCGCGGAAGGTCAGCCGGTCGCTGCCGTCGCTCATCACCAGGCGGTGGGCATCGTGGTCGTAGCACAGCCCCCACCCCTGGCCGTGGTAGCGCACCTGTCGCCGCAGGGTGAAGGTGGCCGCGTCCCACTGTAAGGCGATCCCGTCGGTCCAGGTGAGCTGCCAGATCGAGCCGTCGACGACGGTGATCCCCTCGCCAAACACCGTCGGCGGTAGTGCGTGGCGGCGGCGCACGGCGCCGGTCTGCGGGTCCAGCGCGCGGAGCTCGGAGCTACCGGTTAGGCCGGTGCCTTCGAAGAGCGTGTCCCCGGCCAGCTCCAGGCCCTCGGTGTAGGCGGCCGGGTCGTGGGCCAGCCGGGCGAGCACCTCCACCCGCAGCATCGGCACGCCATCGGCCACACCTTGGTCGATCACGTCCGTCGGGGTCGGGCTACCGCAGCTGGTCAACACCAACGCACCGAGCAGGCCGACCGCCGTGAGCAGCACACGACACGGGGCCACGCCGTCGAGGGTGACACAGTGCCGGGCGTGTCCGCCGCCCCACCCGACTCCGGCACGGAAGCGTCGCCAGGCGCATCCAGCCGGTTACCGGGACAGATCCCCGCTGGCGGCACCTCGGAGCGCGACCACCACGGTGTGACCCAGTGTTAGAAGATCAGGAGTGCTTGGTTACCAACCCAGGCTGGTCAATGGATCTGCCCTGCCCAGATCGGGGTCTGTGGTGGTGAAGGTGCGCACCGGACCCGGGCCGGTGCTGCGGGTTTCGAACCGGACGGTGCTGCGGCCATGGCCAGCGCCTTGGACCCAGCCGTGCTCGTAGGCTGGGTGAGCCACGTCCTCACCCCCGCCACCGCTCCTGCGGCCCCGCCGTCGGCGCTCGGTGCTCCCATGGGCGCTGGCCTCGGCTCGGGCCGAGGGTCTCGATGCGTGCCCTGGCGACCGCGGTCGGGTTGTCGCGCTCCCGGCCCCCGGTACGGCGGCGTATCCACGAGCAGCGCCTCCCGACGGCGTGATTGATCCGATCATCCCGACCGGACAAGCCAGTGACCAAGTTGACAGCGTCCCGCCGGTTCGATCACGGAGGTGCGGCACCGCAACGCCGAGCCCCTCAAAAAGATGATCGAGGAACGGCACGGCGAGGTCATCGGTCTATCGGTGAAGGAATGCCAACCTGGATCGACGAGGCCAAGGCCGATAGGCCGATCGCTGAATCACCCTGATCGACCGCCAAGGAGCCGCCGTCATGCCCGGGCGGTTTCCAGGCCCTCCCGGGTGTCCTGCCGGTGGCTGCGACCGTCGTGGGCAGCTGCGTTGCTGACCAGCTGTTGGAGGCTCTGGCGGTGGGAGCGTCAGTGGGTAGGTAACGGTCGGTGTTTCGTCTCGAGCTGTTCTGCATCGTGTTGTGGGCACCGTTGAGTGAGGATTCATCGGCCGCCGGGTGGGGAGATCGCTGCGGTTTGGTCTTCGCCGAATAGTGGTTCTAGGTCCATCCAGCCGCTGCGTACTGCGGGGCTGACACCCTCGACCTGGGCCGCCGAGCAATGCTTGAAACCTGTGGATGAGCAAGATCGACGGAGGGTCGTACCCTCCCGATCATCCTGAATTGGTCCCTCAAGCAAGGCCGGCGCGCCAACGCCGGTTGGGAAGGTACGACCCGATGCTCACCGTAGTTCCTGGAGCCGCTGACGCCGACGGCCCCTGCCGGGAGGGGGCGGGTTCGGCCGCGTTGATCGACGAGCTGGTCCGTGAGGGCGCACGGCGGATGCTCGCGGAGGGATTGGAGGCCGAGGTCGACGCCTACATCGCCCGGTTCACCGGTGAGCGTGATGAGAACGGTCGTCGGCTGGTGGTTCGCAACGGCTCGCACCAGCCTCGCGAGGTTCTGACCTCGGCCGGGGCGGTGGAGGTGATCGCGCCGCGCGTCAACGACCGCCGTGTCGACCCGGAGACGGGCGAGCGGGCGCGGTTCTGCTCGGCGATCCTGCCTCCGTGGTGCCGCAAGACCCCGAAGATCACCGAGGTGCTGCCGCTGCTGTACCTGCACGGTCTGTCCAGCGGCGACTTCGTGCCCGCACTCGGGCAGTTCCTTGGCTCCACGGCCGGTCTGTCCGCACCGGTGATCACGAAGCTGACCGAGACCTGGAAGGCCGAGCAACGCGCCTTCTGCCAGCGGGATCTGTCCGGCGTGGACTACGTCTACCTGTGGGTTGACGGCATCCACGTCAACATTCGCTTGGAGGAACACAAGCTGTGTCTGCTGGTCATGATCGGTGTGCGGGCCGACGGCCGCAAGGAGCTCGTCGCGCTCACCGACGGGTACCGGGAGTCCACCGAGTCCTGGGCGGATCTGCTCCGTGACTGCGCCCGTCGTGGGATGCGCGCCCCGGTCCTCGCGATGGGCGACGGCGCGCTCGGGTTCTGGGGCGCGCTACGCGAAGTGTTTCCCCAGGCCAGAGAGCAACGCTGCTGGTTCCACAAGATCTCCAACGTCCTCGGTGCGCTACCGAAGTCGGCCCATCCCGGGGCGAAGAAGGCGCTCGCGGAGATCTGGAACGCCGAGGACAAGCGGCACGCTGTCGACGCCGTTCGAGCGTTCGAGAGCGTCTACGGGGCGAAGTTCCCCAAAGCCACGGCGAAGATCACCGACGACCTCGAGCAGTTGCTCGCGTTCTACGACTACCCCGCCGAGCACTGGATTCACCTCCGCACGACCAACCCCATCGAATCTACCTTCGCCACCGTCAGGCACCGGACCAAGATCACCCGCGGTCCGGGCTCGCGTGCTGCGGGGCTGGCGATGGCGTTCAAGCTCATCGAAGCCGCCCAAGCACGCTGGCGCGCGGTCAACGCACCCCATCTCGTCGCGCTCGTCCGCGCCGGCGCCACGTTCGAGGGCGGCAAGCTCGTCGAACGACCCGACGACCACCAACAACCCGAGGCCGCCTAGAAGATCTTCATCCACAGGTCTTGACTATTGCTCTGGGCCGCCGCCGGCGCGGTCCTGCTCCGCTCTGTCTAAACGGGACCGGCCACCACATGAAGACTCCGGACCGCCACGGCCGGGCACTGAGGGGTTCAGTCAGGTGATGCCCTGGGCATTGCGGGCGTAGCCTTGGGCGAAGCCGTAGACCTGTTGCGCGTAGTTGATTGAACTGTTGTAGGACAGGATCGCCCGTAGCCAGTCGTCGCCGGTTGCCAGGTTGTGGTTGTCTGCGCAGAGGTACTGCGCTGCGGCCAGTGCGGCGTTGTCAATGTTCTGTGGGTCGGTCGTCCCGTCGCCGTGCGCGTCGGCTCGCCACTTCGCCCAGGTGGAGGGGATGAACTGGAAGGGCCCGACGGCGTGATCCCACACTTTGTCTCCGTCGAGAAGGCCACCGTCGGTGTCAGCGATGCTCCGGTTGCTGTTCGAGCCGTCCAGCGCTGGTCCGATGATCGGTGAGGAGGGTCGCCCGTCGGGCAGCAGGGTGCGGCCCCCGATGGTCCCGTGCTGGGACTCCACGGCGGCGACGCCGGCCAGGGTGACCCAGGTGATGTGGCAGCGGGGGTGGGTGGCGGCCATCACCGCGTGGGCGTTGGCGTAGGCCTCCAGCGCGCGCTGCGGGATCCCGGTGGGACGCGACAGTCGGGTGGCCCACGCAGCGAAGGCCAGTTGGGGGCTTCCTGGGTGCGCCACGGGCGCGGGGATCTGCACCGGGATGGTGACGGTCCGCGACGGCTTGCCGGCGGGCTGGGCAGCAGGCGCGGCGGCGGCCTGGGTGGGTTGGGTGGGTTGGGCGGCGGGTTCGGGGACGTCGGGCAGCGCGGCGGGCGCGGCCATCACTACCGGGGTGGGCGCGGCGAGTCCGCGGTCGGGTAGTGGGGCGGCCACCGCGCTCAGGGCCGCCACCATCAGCCCGGCGCAGGCCAGCGCAGCACCGGACACCACCCCACGGAGCAGGTAGCCGCCTACCCGGGCAAGCCGGGCACGGCCACCTGAGCGTTGGTTTCCGGGTTGCCCGGTCGCACGGGCATGTTCATCGCAGCTCACATCACAGATCAACGACCGGTCGGGCGTGCGGACACGACCCGAGGTGACGGGGTGTGAACGGTGATCTCACTGTGGGGGCAGCAGTGGGTGAACGGCTCGGTGCCGGTGGGCGAGCCAGACGGTGCCCAAACCGCCGCGGGCGTTGAGGTAGGTCAGCCCCCCGGCCACAGGTCACCCTGATGTCGTTGGTGCGGGGGGTCACCATGAGGCTGGTGAGCACACCCAGTGCCGTGCCGTCGTTGGTCATAAGGCGCTGCCCGAGTCGCTGGGGATGCGGCGAGACGGTGTAGTGGGTGTGCGACCGAGCCATCGCCCTGGTCACCGAGGCTGATCCCCGTTTTCGGAGACAGCTCGGTTGAGCGCATCGCCCAGCGGTGAGTTGCCCTGGTCACCACTGGGCCACCGACCGTGGTGGGACTGGTGTCGATGCCGGTCGGGCCGCGGAAACACGGCACGCTCGGGTTGACCTTGTGCACATCGGCTCGGTCGATCCGCACCAGCGCCAAGTCATTGAGTGCACAGGTGTGGGGGTCCTGTTCGCGGTGGTTGTGCATGGTGATCCACGAGCTGTATCCAGGGTGTCTGGCTTGGCTGCCCCGTCAGGACGGTGACCCCCGCGGGGCACGGCGGGGGTTACGATCGGGCGCCGACGTCGGCTGCCCGCAGCCTGGTCTGGTGTGAGACATCCCAGGAGCTTGAATGTCAAGCAGCAGCCTTCGCGACATGATGAGACCATGCGGTCGCTTCGTCGTAGAGAGTCCGGGTTTTGAGGCATCCGTGCAGGATGCCGACGAGCCGGTTGGCGAGTTGGCGCAGTGCGGCGTTGTGTTCGGCGCCGCGGGCTTTGTGCTGGTCGTAGTAGGCGCGGGCGCCGGGCGAGGCGTTGAGCGCGGCGAAGGCCTGGGACATCAGGGCGTCGATGAGCCGGTCGTTGTGCACAAACCGGGCGACCACGACCTTCTTCTTGCCCGAGGCGCGGGTGATCGGGCTGGTGGCAGCGTAGTTCTTGCGGGACTTGGCGTCGGCGTAGCGGTGCGGATCGTCACCGAACTCGGCGAGCACCCGGGCACCGAGGATCGGTCCCAGACCGGGCTGAGACAGGATGATCTCAGCGTCGGAGGTGCTGACCAAAATGCGCATCGACCTGCCCCTGCAGGACCTTGACCTGCTCGTCGAGAGTCCGCAGCACCGCTGCGGCGGCGCGGGTCGTGGCCGCGTAGGCCGCGGTGATGACCTCGGGCTGACCCAGGTGCTCGGCGCGCAGCACGGTCTGGATCCGGGTGGCCTTCTCGGTGATGTCGCGGCGGCGGGCGCGGGACAGCGCGGCGGTGATCTGGGTGATCGTCAGCCTCGCCGCCGAGGCCGGGTCCGGGGCCTTGGCCAGCAGCTCCAGGGTGTCGGACGCATCGAGATCCTCGAACGCCTGAAGCGCGGCCGGGAAATACTCGCGCAGGGCGTGGCGCAGCCGCTGGGTGTGACGGGTGCGTTCGGAAGATCAACGTCTTGTGCGCCCGGGTCACCACCTTGATCGCCTCGACCGCCGCGGTGTCCCCGGCCACCGGGCGCAGCTGGTGGGAGTCGGTGCGCACCATGTCAGCCAGCAGGTGCGCGTCCGCGGCATCGCTTTTCGCGCCGGAGACGCTGTGGCGTTCCCGATAGCGGGCCGCCTGCAACCTTGCCGGGGGTATCGGCACGTCGGATGCGTTGAAGTCGCAGGCGTTGGGTGGATCGAGGTCGGGTAACGAAGAAGACGTCAACATTGTGATTATGGGGTTGGACAGTCGACTGGATGAGAACGGTGACCCCCTACCCTCCAACGTCTACGCCGCGTTGCACGCTGGGGATCAACTCGACGGCGGCTATAACGCCAATGTGTTGATGTTGTTGCATGTCCCCGGTGACGGTGGTCGGGCGGTGTCGGTGTCCATTCCCCGCGATGACTATGTGGAGTTGGCCGGCAGCCCGGACGGGGTGTCCAAAGGCAAGATCAAACAAGCGTATGGGTTGGGGTTTGAAGGAACACCGTCGTCTTGTCGCCCAGGGAGTGTCCGACAACGCCGACATTGAGCAGCGAAGCCGCGACGCGGGGCGCACCTCGGAGATCAACACTGTGCGCCAGTTGCTGGGTGGGGTGCCGGTAGACCATTTCGTGGAGGTCACCCTGGGGGCGTTCTTCGAGATCGCGCAGGTGCTCGCGCCGATCACGGTCTGTGTGAAGCAGGATACCCGTGATCGGTACTCCTCGGCGGATTTCCACCGGGGCTATCAGCAGATCACCGCCGAGCAGGCGGTGGCGTTCGTGCGGCAGCGCCGCGACACCGCGCATCCGCAACTGAACTTCAGCGACCTAGACCGCGAGCGCCGCCAGCAGGCGTTTATCGCCTCGGTGGTCTACCAGCTCAAGCAGGCCGGCTCGCTGGCTAACCCGGTTACCCTGACACGGCTGATCAGCGTGGCGAAACGCACCATTGTCACCGATGCCGGCCTGGACCTGTTGTCTTTGGCCGGCCAAGCCCCCGCGCTGACCAGCGGCGACATTAGCTTCGTCACACTGCCCATCACTGGGTTCGGCACCGGCGAGGTTGTCCCGGATCTCGTGGAACTTGAGGTGGCGGTCCCCCACCT
>JRHI01000672.1_pt1 | contig 34968 bp, 26 predicted proteins | sample 215371 | NCBI WGS metagenome assembly JRHI01 (sample SAMN02929681, study PRJNA255918) | sediment metagenome | biome: cave system; feature: Ice Cave; material: Sediment; isolation source: sediment from deep within a dark volcanic ice cave with no known source of... ...
ATGCAAATTGTTGCAGGGAAAGGAGTTAGATGGTGCGTTCGCCCCGGCGGCCACGGTCAGTCGAGGAGCCCTTCCAACTCCTCGCGCAGCCGGCGCAGGACGCGGTGCTTGGCGACGTAGACGGCCCCTTCGCTGATCCCCAACTCGGCGGCCACCTCCACGGCGGGCCGGCCGGAGACGACGTGCTCCCAGCAAGCCTTCCACGTGGTGGGCTGGAACTGCGCTTCCATGATGCGTAAGGCTCGGGCTGTCAAGTACTGGCGGTACTCCGCATCGGCGAAAGCTGCAATGGCGTCCGAACAGGCCAGTTCCTCGGGCAGGGGCTCGACAGCCGCCGGCACCGCGGCAGCGCGGCGCCGGTAGTTCTCGCGCCATTGGTTGAGGGTGACAGTCCGTAACCAGCTGCGAAAACTCTTGTGAGGGTCGTAGATGAATTCGGGCAGTTGCTGGACCAGGACCGCGAAGACGTCTTGCACCAGATCGGCGGCGTCCTGGGACTGCAGGCCGAGGCGGCGGGCGCAGTGGTACAGGAACGGCGTGTACAGTTCCACGAACCGTTCCCAGGCGACCTGCTGGTCGGGTTGGCGCAAGCGTTCGAGCAGACTAATCGGCGTGGTTGGCATCGGCGAAAGCCTCTCCGCGGGCCGACAGCCTGCAGAATACCGGACCCGTCGGACCGTCGAGAACCGGCACGGGCATTCCCGCATGGTATTTCAGCGGAAAGGCACGGACAAGAGAAAAGCCGCCACCGTGAAACAAGTTTGGCGTGCGGTGATTGATCGCCGCTTCGTTCTTTTCTTCACTCACCGCATGCCAAAACGGCCCTCGAAAAGCGCGGACCATTTGCGGAACCTTTTCCCTTGACCTGCCCTGGAGCCCGGCTATCATGAAAGCAGATGGGTCGCGCGAACGTGGTGCGACGGGCTACATGCTTGCAACGGTCCCCTGCACGGGTCGACCGAAGCAAGGGCCCTGACAAAAGGAGGTGATCTAGTGTGTAGTGGTAAGCAGGTGTGGCTGCGTTGACGCAGCCGACGGGCTGCCGTCGGATGCAGCCACAAATCTAGTAGGGGCCTCCGGTGCGTATCTCACCGGAGGCCCCCTTGTTCTTCCGCTAGACGCATGAACGCAGCAGCAACTCTTCACGGTTCCTTCACCGCCCGCCGCGTCCTGGCTGCGCTGCCGTATTGCTTCGGCTACGGGTTCGGCTTTAGCTACCCCTTTCGGGGGGATTTTGGGGAGCCGGTAGACCGCTAACTCAGCGAACAGACCACCGCAAGCCCTGGAACCCACCCCGGTTTCAGGGCTTTTTTGTTTCTTCGGGGACGCGAAGGAATCATCCATGATCGTCGTCATGAAGGCCGGCGCCAGCCAGCAGCAGATCGACCACGTCATCGAGCGCATCGAGCAGCTGGGACTGCGCAGCCATGTCATCGTCGGCACGGAGCGCACCGTGGTCGCCGCCGTCGGCGAAAAGCGCGACGGCGCCAAGCAGGCCCTGGAAACCGCGGCCGGCGTCGAACAGGTGGTGCCGATTCTGGCGCCGTACAAGATCGCCAGTATCGAGGTCAAGAAGGAGCGCACCATCGTCGAGGCGCAGCGGCTGAAAGTCGGCGGCGGCCACATCGGCGTCATTGCCGGACCGTGTTCCGTCGAGAGCCGGGAACAGATCCTGGAGGTAGCCCACGTCGTCAAGGCAGCGGGCGCCGAGGGCCTCCGTGGCGGCGCTTTCAAGCCGCGCACCAGTCCGTACAGTTTCCAGGGACTGAAGGAGAAAGGACTCGAGCTGCTCGCCGAGGCCCGCGCCGCGACCGGGTTGGCCGTGGTCACCGAGGTGATGGCTCCCGAGCAGGTGAAGCTGGTGGCCAGGTACGCCGACGTCCTCCAGGTCGGCGCCCGCAACATGCAGAACTATCCGCTGCTCGAGGCAGTCGGCGAGGCGGGTCGGCCGGTGCTCCTCAAGCGCGGCGCCTCGGCGACGATGGACGAATTCCTGCTCGCGGCAGAGTACATCCTGAACACGGGCAACACGCAGGTGATGCTCTGCGAGCGCGGCATCCGCACCTTCGAGGACCACACGCGCTATACACTGCCGTTGGCATCGGTGCCGTACCTGCATCAGAAGACGCATCTGCCGGTGGTGATCGATCCGAGTCACGGCACCGGCAAGGCGAGCCTGGTGGCGCCGATGGCGGTGGCCGCCGTCGCCGTCAAGGCGGATGGGTTGATTGTCGAAATCCACCCCGATCCGGAGAAGGCGTGGAGTGACGGGTATCAGTCGCTGACGCCGGCGGCGTTCCAGCAGATGATGGCGGAGTGCTGCCGTGTCGCCGAGGCGGTCGGGCTGAAAATGTAGAAGGCGGGTCGCTTTCTTGCTTGACAGGATTTGCCCGGGCGATCATCGTACGGTACCGTGAACGTGTGAGGAGGACGCCATGTCCCTCGCCGTGTGCTGGCTGTTCCTGTCCGCCGTCGGAGCCGAGCCGTCCGGGGTGCCGCTCCTGGCCGGGATGTCCCCGTACAAGGAAGCAAAAGAAGCGGAAGCGGTGTTCGAGGGGGTCGTGGAACGCAACTCGGGCACCGGCCGACTCGGGCCGCCCAGGCACTTCAACGCCTATCGCCTCACCTGGACCGACGGCGCCGGCAAGCCCACTGGCCGCGAGGTGTATCTGCCCGGCAAGGCCGCGCTGCTGGCACCCTACGTCGGCCAACGGGTGCGTCTCGTTGGCAAAGCCATGGACACCACGGCCGACGGCACGACCTACGCGGAGCTCTGGCCGGCCCGCCTGGAGACGCTGGAGGGCAGGGCGGACGGCATTCTCGCACGCTGCTACTGGCGGCCGGGCAACGAACTCCACCCCGAACCGCGCTGCCTCGTCTTCCACAATGGCCAGCAGCTGGTGCCGTATCTGCGCCTGAGCGGCGGCAACCTCGACGAGACCGCCACGGCGCTGCTGACCCAGCGGCTGAATGTCGCCAACATCGACTGGAAGAAGCAGATGCTGGTGAGCGTCAGCGCCGGACTGGCAGGGCGGGACGCGGAGCGCCTGACGATCAGCCGGGTGACGGTGCGCGACCGGGTGCTGATCGTGTCGTACCGTCTGGAGGCGCCGGCGGGCGGAGCCTCGGGAATCAGTTACCCGGCGGAGACCGCGCTGGTGGAGCGCTTCGACGGCGCGGTACGTCTGGAGGCGGAGAAAACCCCGTAGCCGCTTGCGGCCTGGTGGAGCGGGGCAACTGGTGGCGGTCGCCTTTCCGCTGCGGCCGCGAGTGGGACCGTTCAATACAGTTCGAGGATGTGCTCGCCGCCGTGCTCGGGATTGCCGATCAAGCGCCGGCTTGCCGTATCGACAACGAGATCCAGCCCCTCCAGCGAGATTTGCCCGATCAGTACCGGACAGTCGTCGGCAACCTCCGCGACGTCGCTGAGGCACTCCCGTCCCTGGACTGTCAATCGGACAGCCTCATAGATCTGCAGCGTGATCGGTTCGGTAGCGGTCCGGGCTTGCCGCGTGCGGAAGGGTTGCAGTCCCAGCTGCGCGATCAATCGCCGGGGCATCGACAGGCTGGTCGCACCGGTGTCCACCAGCGCGTCGGTCACCTCAATGCTGCGCACTTGCTCGGGGCTGAGCGCGCCCCTGCGAACGCTGAACAGGTCTTCCAGGTTTTGAATCTTGGCGGTGACGATCACCTTGCCCATCGTCCGGGTCTCCATGTTCTGCTCCCGGCTCGACACGTGGATGGCGGAATCCCTTATCAGGGATTATACCCGGGCCACTGGCGGCGGTGGCAGCCGGTGCAACCGATCCTCTCATGCCCCCACAGCGCCAGCCAGGGATTCTTCTCTTCCCTAACCGGCGCTGCGGGCTGGTCGACCCATGAACACGCGGAAATCGTTAGGTATTTCCGCCCTCCTGGCCTATCCTGATGAGGAAGTGCCTCGGCGTCCCGTGGCCCGCTTGCAGGAACCACTCATGCTCCGTTATCACCGTTTATTGACGGTCGCGGTGGTCCTGTTGCTGCCGCTGCCCGGCCGCGCCGACCCGCCCATCCAGACGGCCACCGACGAAGATAAACAACTTCTCAAGGAAGCGAAGATCGACAGCGACGCACCGGCCCTGCTCGATTTCTTCCGCAAACGTACCCCCAGCGCCGCGCAGCAGACACGAGCCGCGAACCTCCTCGCCGTGCTCGGCAAAGATGCCTTCGACGTTCGGCAAAAAGCCGCGACCGAACTGGTGACGCTGGGACCGGCGGCTCTGCCGCAGCTGCGTCGTGCTCTCAACGACGCCGATCCGGAAGTCCGGCAGCGCGCCGCCGAGTGCATCGAGGCCATCGACGCCAATCCGCGCGGCGCCCTTGCCGGCGCCGCCGCGCGCCTGCTGCGCACCGCCCGGCCCGCCGCGGCCGGCGCCGTGCTGCTCGCTTACCTGCCCAGCGCCGACGATGACAGCGTGGACGACGAAGTTGTACTCACCCTCGCCGTCCTCGGTGTACGCAACGGCAAGGTCGCCGTCGAATTGGCGGCGGCACTGCCCGACAGGGCCCCGGAACGCCGCGCCGCCGCCGCCCTGGTCCTCGGCCGCTCCGGCAGTGCCGAACAGCGCGCCGCCGTCCGCGCCCTGCTCGGCGACACCGATCCGCGGGTGCGCTTCCGCGCCGCCCAGGGACTCCTCGCCGGCCGGGACAAGGACGCGCTGCCGGCATTGGCGGCACTGCTCGAGGACGCTCCGCCGGCGCTGGCGGAACAGGCCCTCGACCTGCTCGGCTGCGTCGCGGCGGCCTATCCCCGCAACCGGGCGCCCATCGTGTTCCTGGGCGACACGGCGCCGAGCCGCCGCCGCGCCCGGGCCACCTGGGAGGGGTGGCTGAAGGCCAGCACGAAACCGCTCGACCTGACCCGCGCCGAGCTGGACCTGCCGCCGTTCAATGCGCCGTTGCAGATGCGGACGGCGGTCCGGCAGTTCGCGGCGGCCATGGCCCGAGGCGACCTGACCCTCTTCCACAAGACGACCGACGTTCCGTTCTACATGGGACCAAACCAGATCTTGAATAACCGCGATCAGCTCGATCGGCTCTGTGCCAATATCGATCACATGCAGAAGCGGAACTTCGCGCTCGGCCCCCTGGTCGGCATGGACGACTATCTGAACACGCTGCGCCAGCCCGATCCGAAGAAGTTCTTCCAGCCGCTGCGCAAACCCGAGAACCGCGCGGTCTACCTCCACGGTATCCAGGAGGGCCGGCGTGGGGTCGTGCCCGTCTTCGTGCGCCTGACCGACGGACGCGCCCGGGTCATCGGCACCGGCGTCGCACCGGATGGGAGCGCGGTGAACTGGTGAGCCGGCAGTTGCCGCCGGCGCACGGCCTTTCGAGAATAAGAGTGGGCTCACGGTCTCGAGGATTTTGCTGAAGAGGAACGCGCGATGGCATTCACCAAGGTGGCGACAGTTGAGGAAGTGCCGGCCGGCACGGCCAAACAACTTCAAGTCGGCGGTCGCAAGCTGGCCCTGTTCAACGTCGAGGGCGCCTACTATGCCATCGACGATACCTGTCCCCACCGGGGTGCGTCGCTCTCGGAAGGAGATGCCCGGGGACCAGAAGTGGAGTGCCCCTGGCACGGCGCACGGTTCAACCTGATGACGGGAGCGAACCTCTGTCCGCCGGCCCGCAGCGGCGTGACCGCTTACAAGGTTCGCGTCGTCGCGGACGAGGTGCAGATCGACGTGCCCTGAGACCCGCGCCGGGTTTGGCTCGTAGGGACAAGCTGGCAGCTTATCCCTACGGACCAGAGGTGGTGCGTGAGTGCAACGCCAGGTCAATCGACGCGCTGGAAGTGCCAGATCGGCACGTGCGGCGGCAGCTGACCGCCGTAGTACGCCTCCGGCCCCAGCATGTCGCGCAGCCGTTTCAACGCCTGCCGACGTACCGTCACGTAATAGTAATCGCAGCGGGCATCGCGGATGGTGTCCCACACCTGATAGAGGCGATCCGTCTCCTGGATGGCCTCGCGCAGCTCCCACCAGCGCACCAACTCGACCGATTGCCGGCTGTCGAGGTGCTGCCGATAGGCGCGATTGAAGGCGAGCAGGTCGCTGATCATCGAACGGTCGGGAAAGCGCTGGCCATCGTGCAGGGGTGGGGCGTCGGAGAGGTCGTGCCAGCGGCGGCGGAGAAGTTTCAAATCGGAGGCGAAATCCTCGGAGCGGGTCAAAACGTAGCGGACCTCGCGGGGATCGAGGATCTCCCACTGGATGGCGAGGGTCTGCATGGTCGGCCGCAGGTTCAGGAACAGATCCGGGTTGACGTTCGGTTCCGGCGCCTCGGCGGGAGCCGTTAACAATGCAACGGCGAGTAAGTATTCAAAGGGGAACATGCCTCAACTCCTTGAGGATCGGGCACGGAACATCCCTGTGCTCCGCACCCGACCTGATTTGGGTCCATGGGTTCCACGGAGTCCTCGATTGCAAAAGCAACAGTGTCAGCGACAACCGACCTGAAAGAGAGCGGGGTGGGAAGAACGATCGCGGCGTGAAACGCATCCATGCGTGCCGTTCCTGAGGGATTAGCGGGAAGGTCCAATCTCCCCGTCTCTTCACAGATATACCAACTTTAGCATGCCTTTTTCTTCGTTGTGTGTATTTTCCAGGTTGATTCCGTCCTGCGCCAACCATCCTGGCCGGCTTTGCCGAGTTTTCGGCCGGGGCCGAATCTCCCTTTCCTACCGATGGGGCGGGCGGCCGAGAAAGGGCTACTTTATCACACCGGAATTGTTGTTTAGCAAATCCGGTGCCGTAGATCAAGGTCAACCGGGCAACGGTCGCGCTCGGACCGGTACACCCCCGGCCAGACAACGGGCCCGCTCAGTGCAACATGAAGACAAGTAAGCATTAACGAATGGCAGCGTCGCGGCGAGTCGACTGGCGGTCGCGGGCAAGAGAGGCAAGAGAATGGAAACGAATAGGAAACAGACGTTTGCGCAAATTGCTTCTGAAATGAGCACAGATTGATCCGTTTGACGACAGGGGGAGGAGAGGTGCTGAGAAAAACCCAGGAGCCGGGCACAAGGCCCGGCCCCTGGTCCGACATAAGCTCCACTGCGAAGCTCCCACTGGAGTGGCCGACCCAGTAACCACTTGGTCCAGCGAGTTGAAACGCCTCTACCCAGGAGGGCGGATAGTGCTGGTTCCCGCAATCTCCAGCACGCAGCAGAGCTTGGCTGTCCGATGAAGATCCTGCGAGCCGGCAGCCGCGAACGGCAACCGTCTTGCAATGACGAGGGGGGCGTATAGCGATAAGGATGGGGTTTGGGAAGGGCAGTTTTTGTGACAGAAGAACCAGCCCCGCAGCGCCAGCAAGGGAAGACAAGCCCCCTTGCTGGCGCTGCGCGCTGAAATCCCGTCACGACCCGACGCGCGCGTCGGCGGGCAGTCGCAGTGTCATGTTCCCCGGCACCTGATATGCCGGATTCAGGGCAGGATTGAGGCGCAGGATCTCCTGGTAACGGTCGCTGTCGCCGAGGGTCTCGCGGGCGATCTCCCGCAGCCATTCGCCGCTGGGCCGCACACGGTAGGAGCGATACTGCGCCGGATTGGCGGCGCCCGGCGCCGCCGCGCCACTGTTCGAGGGACTGAATGACGGCCGGGTTGGCTGCGGCGCGGTCGCCGGCAGCGGCCGCAGGTCCTTGATGTACGCGCCGTAGCGCTTCTCCAGGATGCTGACCGGCGGGATGTACACCGGCTGTCCGACCTGCAAGGCCGGCGCGTCGCCGAGCAGGCTGTCGGCAGCCAGCGGATGGGCGCGGTTGAACAGGAAGAGCGCCTGGCCATATTTCGGCGTCTGGTACTTTTCCTCGCTGATCTTCTCGAACGTATCGCCTGGCCGGCAACGCAGGGTTTCCTCGGTGAAACTCTCCACCTGGGGAACGGACGAGGCACGCGGCAGCGGCGGCGCGACCACGATGGGCGGAGCGCTGCCGGTCGGCGGAGCGCCGACGGGAGGTAGTGGCCGCGGTCCCTGGGCAAGTTCGTTGCCTGACGGCGTTCCACCCGGCGCTCCCAGGCGGACGTTCGCTCCCGCCGGCGTGGTGTCCGTGAGCGGTGCCGGCGGCGGTACACCGGGCGTTGGGCTGGCGATTGGAGTGGTGGGAGCAGGTGGCGGCGCGGCCACGGGCTTGCCCAGGTCGGCCGCGGCGCTCGGCGTGACCGGCGCCGGAGACGGCGGCTTGTCGAGGGGAGAGGGGGKGACGGTCGGCAACGGCGGCAAAGGCGTGCTCGCCTTATCCGGCACCGGTATCGGCGTCGGCTCGGGTGGCAGCATGGGCGTGGCGGCGGCCGGTGCTGGCGTCTTGTCTGGCGGAGTTAGTGCGGGCGCTCCCATGGGAGGAGGCTCGGAGGCGGCGCTCGGCTTGTCCGGCTTGTCCGGAGTGGATGGGGTCGTGGGCAGCGGCGGCAAGCCCGGCATCACGGGCCCCGGTGAAGTAGCCGGCACGGGTGGCTTGGCGGGTTCCTTGGTGTCCGTGACGGGCAGCGCGGGCGGAACCGGGGGCGCAGGTGTCGGCGGCGCAGCTGTCGGCGGTAGCGGCGGATCGCTCGGTTTCGGGGCGGGCGGTGTGGGTGTGGTCGGTGTGGGCGTGGTCGGTGTGGGTGTGGTCGGGCTGGGCGTGGTCGGGCCGGGCCAGCCTTCTATGGACGGCGCGGGCGGAGGCGGAGCAGGAACTGGATCGCCAGGTGCCCCTGTCTGGACGATGCTGGAAGGCGCCGGTTGCAGGGGCAACTTCTCGTCGGGCGGCTGAGGGTCAACCTTGCTGGGGATCGCCGCGGCCGGCTGTGTCTTCACCGGAGGCGCCACGGGCTCTTCTTTCACGGAGGCCTGGGCCTCCTGCGACGGGTCCGTGTCCCCCTCGCGCAACTTCATGACCAGGACGGTGCCGACCAGGCACAGGAACGAGCAGGACACCACTAATCCGACCTTGGTTTCGCGCGACATGTTCCACGCTCCTCTCGGTTCCGTTGCTGTTCCGCCGACCAGCGCGCCGGCAAGGGTTCTGCTCTGCCCTTGCTCGGGCGGCGGGTTAGTCCGCGCTCGCATCGTGCCGCTGACGGTACTGCTGCCAGCGCGCGGCGTCCCACAGTTCCAGGTGATCGCCGACGCCGAGCAGCACCGCCTCCTGGCGCAGCCCGGCGAACGGCAACAGCCGCTCCGGCACGTGCAGCCGGCCACCCCGATCCACGTCGCACGCCTCGGTCTGCGACAGGCACAACCGGCGAGCGCTGCGTACCCGGGTAGCGGCGGCGTCGGAGCCATCGAGTTGCTCCGCCCAGCGCTCCAGGCCCGCCGCGGTGTAGAACCACAGCGACTGCTCCGGTCCGGCAAGGACGAACAGCGTCTGGCCCGCCGATCCTTCCAGCTGGCGGCGCAGGCGTTCGGGCAGCACCAGGACGCCCTCGTGTTCCAGCGTGCAGGGATGGGTGCCGACGAAGGGGAGGGCAGCGTGTCCCAAAGGATGGGACCGCGGCGCCGCCTCCAGCGGCGAGAACGACGCGGCCGACTCGCTCCCCACCGGCGCCGGCCGGGACTGGGTCGTGGCCTCCGGCTGGAATGGCCGCGGCACCGACCAGGCCGAACCGGGCGGCGGCTCGGCTGCCGGTGGCGACTCCGCCGACGCTCCGCCCGGTAGCGGGAGACGGGCGGCGGTCACCTGCTCCGATGGATCGAGGCTTGCTTCCGGAGCGGCGAGCGCCGGCATCGGCTGCAGCAGGCTCGCTTGCGGGTCGCGACCGACCGGAATGGGCTCGGCCGGAAGGGCCTGCGGCCTCGGCTCGACCGGTGCCGGCGGATGCAGACGTACCGCATGAGGCGACCTCGGCTCGAGCGGCGCCGGCGGATGCAGGCGTACCGCATGAGGCGACCTCCCTTCCACGTCCGTCGGGTCCGCCGTTGCGGGCCGTTCCCGGAAGCGGATGCTCAGGGTCGAGCCGGCCACAACCACCAGGGCGCCGACCGCCATGCCCATGCCTACCCAGGTTCTGCTTTTCACTTCCGTGCTCCTCTCCCGTCCATCGCGGCCCAGGCGTGCCGCCGCGCCTCCATGCTCTATTCTTCGCCCTCCGCCTTTCGACAGGCGGCCCGCAACTTGGCGCTCCGCGCCCGGGGGTTGCTGCGCAGTTCGTCTTCGCCGGCCTGGACCGGCTTTGCCGTCAGTATCGCCCAGAGCGGACGAACGCGGAATGCCTGTTTTACGCGCCGATCCTCCAGCGAATGAAAACTGATAAGCACCGCCCGCCCGCCCGGCTTGACGCAGCGGGGCAGCGCGGCCAGCAGCCGCTCCAGGGCGCCCAGTTCGTCGTTGACCGCGATGCGCAGCGCCTGGAAGACGCGCGTGGCCGGATCGATCGCCGGCCGTTTGCCTCTCGGCCGTGGGATGCAGCTGCGTACAAGTTGGGCGAGTTGCTCTGTCGTCTGCAGCGGCGTCCGTTTACGGGTTTCAACGATTTTGCGGGCAATGCGGCGACTGAAGCGTTCCTCGCCGTACTCGTAGATCAGGTCGGCCAGGTCGCGTTCGTTGAGCCGGTGCAGCAGGTCGCCGGCCGTCTCGCCGCCCTGCGTGGTGTCCATGCGCATGTCGAGCGGCCCGGGCTGCTGGAAGCTGAGGCCGCGCTCGACGGCGTCCAGCTGATCGGAACAGATGCCCAGGTCGGCCAGCACGCCATCGACCGCGTCGATGCCGAGGTCGTCGAGGACCTGGCGGAGCCGATTGAAGCTGGCGTGAACGAGGGTCACCGGCAATCCTTCCAATCGCGGCCTGGCGAGAGCCAGCATGGCCGGGTCCTGGTCGAGACCGATGAGCCGGCCGGTCGGAGCGATGCGCTCGGCCAGGAGACGGGCATGGCCGCCGGCGCCAACGGTGGCATCGGCAATAATCTGGCCGGGGGCGGGCGCGAGGTAGTGCAGGACCTCGGCCGGCAGGACGGATACGTGGCGCGGCGGACCAGGAGTGGCGGAGGGGCCGTCCATGAGAGTACGGGTGCGAAGGCACGCGGAAGGGATCGAGGGGGCTCTTCTCTGTCCTCGACGCGCTCGAAGCGTGCCGCATCGTTAAGGGACCGCGGGCCTCCTCGCCGATTTGACGAGGAGGCCCCGCGGAGGAATGTCGGAGGGGCTATCGGCCAACCCTGACTGGATTATGGGGTAATGCAGTGCAGGTTTCATTGAGCCGCCGGGCATCTGCTCATGCCCAGTGACTTTACGGTAGCCCCTCGGTCGGTGTCAGTGCTCTCGCGTCTCACGAGCGAAACGCCTGTTCCGCCGCGGTATCGAAGCGCGGGGCGTTGGCCGTGAGGTAGTGCTGCCAGCGGGCAGCGTCCCAGAGTTCCAGGTGGTCGCGGACACCGATCAGGACCACCTCGTGCTGAAGCCCGCCAAACTGCAGCAGGCGTTCGGGTACCAGAATGCGGCCGCTGCGATCGACGTCAACGGCCTCGGTCTGGGCGAAGTAGAGCCGCCGGAAGACCCGTGCCTCCGCGTCGGCGGCGGGCGCTCGGTCGAGCTTTTCCGCCAGCCGTTCCAGACCGTCCTGGGTGTAGAGCCAGAGCGACTGGTCGGGTCCCGGCGTGACGAACAGGGTGGTGGGCTCACCCAGCAGCTCGCGGATACGCTTGGGCAACGCCATGCGTTTCTTTTCGTCGAGCGTTCGGGGATGGGTGCCGGTGAGCAGCATGGCCTGGACTTTCGTTCGCCGATTCGGCCATCCTGCACGAGTACCGCCACTTTCTTCCCTGGGCGGGGTCCGGTTCCCACCGCGACCCACTTTCGCCCACAATCCACCACAACTATACCCGGCCCACCCGGGGAATCAAGCCCGACTGCGCGAAGGGGGCGCCTCGGCACGGGTTGGCGGGATGCATGATCGGACCTGCCCTGCCGGCACCGGTAAAATGGGCGGAGTATGCCGAAAATGCGGGCAGCTGAGAGGGGGAATCGGGCGGCGGGAATCAGGCCTTCTTCAGGAGGATCGTGATTTCGGCCGCTTGTGAATGGTGAATTGCCAGAAAACTCCTGGAAGGCGATGGCATCCGCCTGTCTCTATTACTACAGTGGAAGGCCGATCGCCGCGGAGAGAAAGGACCATGGCCGACGGATTGCGAACGTTCCTGCGCTGCCTGCGCCGCCTGGCTCTGCCGCCCGGCGGCGGTACGCTGCTGGACGGCCAGCTGCTGGAACGCTTTCTCGACGAAGGCGATGAGGTTGCCTTCGAGGTGCTCGTCTGGCGGCATGGACCGATGGTGCTGAACGTCTGCCATCGTTTCCTGCACCGCGCCCAGGACGCCGAGGACGCTTTCCAGGCCACCTTCCTCGTCTTCGTCCGCAAGGCCCGCTCCATCAACAAGCGCGCGGACCTCGCCAGCTGGCTCTACAAGGTCGCCTACCGCGTGGCACTTCGCTCCCGGTCCGGCGCGCTGAAACGGACACGGCACGAACAGCCGGGGGCGGAGATGGCGGCGGTCCAGGCGGCTGCGGACGAATCGGATCCCGACCTGCGGCCGGTCCTCGACGAGGAGATCGGCCGGCTGCCCGAGAAGTATCGCGCGGCCGTGGTGCTGTGCTACCTCGAGGGCAAGTCCAATCGGGAAGCGGCGGCGTCTCTGGGTTGTGCCGAGGGGACCATCGCCTCGCGGCTCTCCCGGGCACGGGAGCGGTTGCGGACACAACTAGTGCGGCGTGGGTTGGCACTGTCGGCCGGAGCGCTGACGGTGCTGATGGCAGAGAAAATGGCGCCGGCGGGTGTGGCGGCCGCATTGGTGGAAACGACCACGCAGGCGGCGTTGCGGTTCGCGGTACAGGGAGCGGTTGCGGCCGGGCCGGTGCCGATTCAGGCGGCCGCCCTGGCGGAAGGAGTGTTGAAGACCATGTGGCTGACGAAATTGAAGATGATGGCGGCGCTGGTGGTGGGGCTCAGCCTGCTCGGCACCGGCGTCGGCGGACTGGCCTACAGCCAGCTGGCCGCGGCGCCGAGCGAGAAGCCAGGCGAGCCGGCGGCCGCTCCGGCAAGGGCCGGCGAGCACCGCAGGGACTTCGTCGACGTGCCGGCTCAGCGTGACGGCGTGCTGCTGGTGATCGGCAGCGAGATCAAGGCCGGCGAGGAGGTTCCGGCCCCGCGGCTCGTGACGGTCAAGATCGGCGGCGAAGAGAAGAAGTTCCGCCGTCTCCGCGAGGGCGACACGGTCGAGGAGGGGCAATTACTCGCCCAGCTCGACGATCGGGTGGCCCGCGATGCCCTGGCGATCAAGAAGCAGAAGGTCACCGCGGCCGACGCCGACTGGCAAGCGTCGCTGAAAACGCGCGACGAGGCCGAACAACGCTACCGGACCATGGAGAGATTGATGGCCAGGAAGAACATCGACATCGCCCTGGAAGATGTTCGTGCCGCCAAACTAACCTGGGACCGCTACTTGTTCGAGGAAATCAGCAAGAAATCCGCCCTGGAGACGACCAAGCTGGAAGTGAAGGAGGCACAGACCATTCTCGGGCTGTACGAGATCCGCAGCCCGGTCCGCGGGGTCATCCGCACCATGTACAGGAATGCCGGCGAGGCGGCGCGCCAGTGTGAAACGGTAATACAGATCCATATTAAAGATAATTGACGGCGCCCTCACCCGCGCTGCTTGAGGATGGGCTGCGTCAAAACGGCCAGGCGGGTTCGCTGTTGGCCCTTCTCATCGAAGTTGCTGGGGTTGAGCCACGCCAGGAATGCTTCGCGCAGAGCCGGCCACTCGGTATCGATGGCGGCATACCAGGCCGTATCCCGGCTTCGCTCCTTGTACACCGTCGCCTGCCGGAATATCCCCTCAAACGAAAGCCCCAGGCGCTGTGCCGCCGCGCGCGAGGCCGCGTTCAGCGCGTCGCATTTCCATTCGTACCGCCGGTAGCCCAACTCGAACGCCCTCTTCATCAGCAAATACATCGCTTCGGTAGCGGCAGGGCTTCGCTGCAGGCGCGGCGAGTAGTGGATATGACCCACCTCGATGGAGCCGCTGGCCGGGGCAATCCTGAGATAGCTGGCGACGCCCGCAGGCTGCCCTTCGGCCCTATCAATGATCGCGAAAAACAGCGGGTCGTCACCCAGACAATACATGCTCATCCAGGCGTGATAGCTTGGAAGAGAGCGGAACGGGCCGTAAGGGAGGTAGGTCCAGCTCCGCCCTTCCTCATCCACCGCATTCGCAGCGAATAAAGCTGCCGCATGGCGGTCGGGGTCGAGGGGCTCCAGCCGACAAAACCGGCCGTCCATCGGCTCGCGCGTCGGGCTGGGTCGGGATACCCAGCCCGGCAACGGGAACCCGATAGGCTGGCCGAGGTCATTGAAGTAGGGTTCCATGTCGGTATAGCTTACAGGGAACGACAGACTATTTCATGCTTTACGCGTGCTCTGCGAGAAATCGTGACCGTCGTGGCATCATAATGGTGGTCATGGGCCCACGGTACATGGTTACCGTCAACTTGTGGTCTGTTAGGCAATAATACCAATCAGCGTTTGCCGCGCCCGCCCGTGGCCATGCCGAGCCTCCTGTCGCCGCCGGTATGATGGAAGTGCATCTCGGACGCTGCATCTCGCAGCACCACCCACCGGCTGGCGCAGCGGCCGTCACAAGCCCCTCGCCCCCGAGTACAGGGGCGAGGGGCTTGTGGAACAGGCTCTGATACCCCACCCCGAATGCCTGGAAAAATGTCTTGTGTTTTGCAAATTACTTTGTATCATAAAGCAAGCTCGGGTGCTTCTCAACGCTCACCGCCCCTCTCTTCCCAAGTACAGGGGAGGGGGGCTTTCGGAACAGACGCGCACAGGATTGTCCTGAATAACCTGTTCTTTCGTTGTCTCCAACCGCATGGGGGGATCTTCATGGCTGCAAGCTTTGCACAACGAAGTACTTTGCATTGCATAACAGGAGAGCCGGATCGACCTGGCACAGCTACCTGCCCTCCCGGCACCCACCGCCCGCGGACGGCAGCCGAATGGGTCGCCTACTTCCTCAGAAACGCGGCCAGGTGGCGACCCATCCCGTGGGAACGAGGCGCAGAAGTGACCTCCGCCCAGCTGGATGCCATCGCCCCTTCCCTCCAGGCCTGGCAGTTGGGGGAGACCTCCGACGGCCGCCACCTCCGGGCCGCGGCGGCCCGGTACGCTAAGCGGGTCGGCGACCCCGACTATCCCCCCGCGGTCGATCTCTTCATCCGCGAGGAGCAGCGGCATGGAGAACTCCTGGGGCAGTTTCTGGACCTGGCCGGTGTCGGACGCGTGACGGCAAATTGGGGCGACCGCCTGTTCCGCGCCGCCCGCTACTCCGTCACCGACATGGAGGTTTGGACGACGCCGGTGGTGATGGTCGAGACACTGGCGCTCGTCTATTACAACGCTATCCGCCGCGCCACCGGTTCGGCGGTTCTCCACGCCATTTGTGCCCAGATCCTGGCCGACGAGGTGCCGCACCTCCGCTTTCAGTGCGAGCGGCTGGCGCTCCTCTTCCGCCGCCGAACCCGCTTCGCGTTGCGACTGACCATGCTCGGCCAGCGGCTGTGTTTTTCGGCCGTCGTGGCGCTCGTCTGGGTGGGTCACCAGCGGGCGTTCCGCGCCGGGGGCTACGACTGGCGGAGGTACTGGCGTGCCTCCTGGGCCAGGATGAATGCGGCCTGGCGGCTGATAGATTCCCTGCGGTACGACTGGCCGCAGTGACCGACTCCCGCCATGGATTGCGGCCGCAGGGAAGCACGCCGGCATCCACGTTCACGGTTCGGCATCACACGGCCAAAAGGTGGGCGTGGCTGTGCCCGCGCTTGGCAAGGACTTTACTGCGTCCACCCATTCAGGCGCAGAAACGCCTCCGCCCAGCGGTAGTGATCGAGCAGCCCCGCCGTCGGCCGGCCGAGGAGGTGGTACGCCACGTACAGCGCCTCCACCGACGCCAGGCCGTTGTCCGGATCGGTCCCTTGCTTCGACACGCGCGGATACGCCGTGTGATAGCCGGACAGCGACCGCGGCGGCGCTTGCGCGAATGTCCGCGTCATCGCTCCCGCCCAGCGCCAGCTGCCGTCGAGCAGCAGTACGCCGCAACCCGCATCCGCGACCGTCAGTTCGGGTCCGGCCGCTGCCAAACGCACATACCCTTCCAGTGCCGGCGGTTCCGCGATGGGATAATTCAGGAAGACGAGATCGGGCCGGCCACGCAACGGCAAGATCGAGCACTTGCGCGGGTTTTCTCGGGTGTGACGCACGATCACGGTCAGTGGGTAGACGACGCTCATAAGGCCATGGCCCTACCTTGAAACCGTTCTGGCACGCAACTAGCATAACTACGGAACAGGTGGATACGCCATTCACCCTAGCAAGCTGCCCGATTTCGGAGAAGAGATCCAGAAAGGAGAAAGGCCATGAACGTCGAACTGCGTTACTGCTCCCTGTGAAACTATGAGCCGCAAGCCGTCAGTCTGACGAGCAAGTTGCTCAGCCGCTTCAAGCAGCGCATCCGCGAGCTGAAGCTGATTCCGGCGGGTGGTGGGTGCTTCGAGTTGTCCGTCGATGGGGAGCCGGTTTACTCCAAGCTCCAGACCGGAGCGTTCCCCAACGAACAGGAAATGCTCGACAAGGTCGAGTCCCTGCTTCCCGCTTGACCCGTCCCTGTTTCGCGCCCGTCGAGACCGCGAGGCGGGCGCGAAACGTAACCGAACCTGCTGAATAATTCCCGTCCCGGGTTCGTCCAACAGAACGGCGTCCTCCGTTGCACAAGGAGAGGCTCCCCGCCCCCCGGAGCCGTCTCGGGAGCCCACGGACTCACTCCGTGGGCTCTTTCCCTGTGTAGCCGCGACGCGCAGCAGAGTGCGGGCGCGTGGTGGCTACACGGGACCGGCGCCTGACGTCGGCTGGATCGTCTGGAACAGGTCCGCCAAACGCACGCCCAGGCCCAGCGAAATCCGGTACAACGTCTCGATCGACGCCGAGTTCTTGCCCAGCTCGATCTGCGACAGGTAGCCCAGCGACACCCCGGTCCGCTGCGCCATCTGCGCCAGCGTCAGGCTCATCCCCTTGCGCCGCGCCCGAATGGCCGCCCCTAACGATTCCCGCAACGCCGACTCCGACAACCGCAGCAATCCCTTCCCTTCGAGACAGCGCGTCACCACTCGTTGCAGATGCGCCAAATGGAACGGCTTCGTCAGGTAGTCGTAGGTTCCCGCCCGCAGGCAGTTCAGGGCGCTGTCCACCGATGGGAAGCCCGTGACGATGATGATACTGGCGTCCGGCTGGTGCTGCCGCAGCCAGTCGACAACATCCTCCCACTTCACACCCGGAATGACGTAGTCGAGGATGACGAGATGATAATCCTGCGCGCGCAACTGGGCCTCGATCTGCATCGGGTCCGACACGGCGTCCACGCGGAAGTCGCGCTGCGCCAGCGACGCCTGCACGAGCCGGCAAATGGACGGATCGTCGTCCACGACGAGGATGCGCACCTCGCCGGCACAGTAGAGGCCACCCGCGTCGTCGGCCTCCCGGCTGGGGGACGGATGCGGTTTCAGGCCTTCCTGAGGAGAAGAATCGATGCGAGCGAGCATGGCAGGCATCTCCTTTGGAGCGGGTCGAGGCTCGTCCCGTCCACGGCCGGGGCCAGCAGCAGGCGATGAACGAAGTCCAGGGCGTCCCGGCTGCGGTCGTCGCGGGGCACGGCAGGGGACCGATCGCGGGCCGGCATGGGTGCCTTTGCCGAGGGCGTTGAAGTTCGAGCAGACGACGGGGCGATGCATTCAGACTATACCAAAAATCCTACCGTCTTTCGGGTGACAGCGTCAAAGGGTGGGGCGCGAAAAGCTGGTGAAATCCTCGCGGGGGCAAGGGTCACGCGGGTTATGCGGCTGGTATCAGCCCACTCCGGGCTCTGGCGAACAGTATTATCCCTCGATCTTCTTGAGCGCCTCCTCGGCGGCTTCGCGGACATCGTTCTGGCTGTCCCGGGTGAAGCCCTTCAGCGCCGGCACGGCGACCTTCGCGTCCGGTCCGATCTGGCCCAGCGCCTGGATGGCCGCGATGCGTACCTCGACGACCGGGTCCTTCAGCGCCTCGACCAGCGCCGGTACCGCGTCGGTCGCCTCCTTGCCCAATCCGCCGAACGTGTGAATCACCTGGCAGCGCACGGTCTTGTCGTCGTCCTTGAGCGCCTTCACCAGCGCCGGCAGCGCCGTTTTTGCCGCGGCGCCGACCTGCGCCAGCGCCACGGCGGCGGCCCGGCGCACGTCGCCGTCCTTATCGCCGAGCGCCTTGGCCAGCGCCGGCACGGCAGCTGCGGCGTCCTTGCCGAGATGGCCCAGCGCCCGGGCCACGTCCTCGCGCACGCCGCGTGGCGCCTCGACTTCGCCGAGCGCCTCGGCCAGCGCCGCGAGCGCGTCGTCGTCGCTGGCGCCGAGTTGGCCGAGGGCGCAGGCCGCATAGCCGCGGACGAAGCGGTCGCCCTTCTTGTCCTTGAGCGCCGCGATCAGGCCGGGAATGGCGGATTCGGCGTCGCTGCCGATACGGCCGAGACTCTGCGCCGCCGCCGCACGGGTGGCGTTCTCCTGATCCTTGAGTGCGGCCGTCAGGCCGGGCACCGCCGCGCGCAGGTCGATGCCGGCCCGCGCCAGTTCGCCGAGCGCCGCGGCTGCGGCGGCACGCACCGTTCCCGCCTTGTCCATCCGCAGCGCCTCGAGAAGGGCATCGAGCGTGGTCTTGGGGTCGATGCTGGACTCCTTGCACTTGACGGCGGTCCGGCCGAGCCAGCGGGCGGCGTAGCTTCGGACGCGTTCGCTAGGATCATCGCGGAGCGTCTTGTGTACGGCCGGCAGCACGGGGCGCGGCCTGGGGCCGATGAGTTCGAGAACGTCGAGGATGCCCCGTCGTTTTTCGATGAGGCGTTGGTTGTCCTTGTCGGTATCGGCCTTTTCGCTGCGTAGTTTGGCGAGCAGTTCGAGGAATTCCGAAACCTTTCGGCCGTTGAATTGCGGATCGTCGTCGTCGGCCGCGGGGCAGGGCCAGGAGAGGACGAGGCAGGCCAGCAGCGCGGGGAGCAGGAAGCGCGTCATGGATGGACCTCGTGAAGGAGCGAGCCCTTACTTCTCCAGAAACAGCCCCAGTGCCTCGGCCATGGTCGTCAGCCCGGTGGGACTGCTCTTGAGCTGCGGCGCAAACGCCTTGAGTGTCTTCTCCGCCAGGGCGCGATACCGCTTGTCCTCGGTCTTGCGCCCTAACCGCACCAGGTCGCGCGCCGCCACGCTGTTGCCCGATGGATGCGCGCCGTCGTACTGGTCCTTCGCCCGCGCGAACAGTTTTTCGTGATCGCTCGACGTGTAGTAGAAGCCGCCGCCGGTCTCGTCGGCGTGGTACTTCACCATCACGTCGGTCAGCGCCTTCGCCTCGTCGAGCCAGCGCTTCTCAGCCGTGGCGTCGTGCAGCGCCAGCAAACCGTGAACGAGATAGGCGTAATCGTCGAGGTAGCCGTTCAGCTTCGCCTCCGCCTTCTGTCCGGGAGCGGCGCCGTAGGTGTGCAGCAGCCGGCCGTCCTTCGTCCGCAACCGGTTCAGCACGAAATCGGCGGCCCGCGCCGCGGTCTGCACGTAAGCTGGCTCCTTCAGCACCTGTCCAGCCTGCGCGTAGCCGGCAATCATCAGCCCGTTCCACGCCGTCAGCACCTTCGTATCGAGCAGCGGCTTCGGCCGTTTGCCGCGGGCATCGAGCAACTTCTGCCGCAGCGGCGCCAGCCGGGTTATCAGTTCGTCGTCCGGCACCCTGGGCAGCACGAAGATGTGCGCCTTGCCCTCGAAGTTGTCCTCCCCGTCGGCGCCATACGTCTTGCGGATCAGGTCCGCGTCGCGCTTGTCGGGCAGGACCGCGGCGATCTCCTTGTCGGTCCAGACGTAGTACAACCCCTCCTCGCCGGCGGCGTCGGCGTCGAGCGCCGACCAGAAGGCGCCCTCGGGACTCGTCAATTCCCGGCCGACGAAGGCCAGCGTCTCCTGAACGATGCGGCGATAGAAGGGGTTCTTCGTCGTCTGGTAAGCGTGGGCATAAACCTCGACGAGCTGGGCGTTGTCGTAGAGCATCTTCTCGAAGTGCGGCACGGTCCAGGTGCGCTCGGTGCTGTAGCGATGGAAGCCGCCGCCGAGCTGGTCGTAGATGCCGCCGCGGGCCATGCGGTCGAGCGTCACGTCGAGCATTTGCGCCAGCTCCGGCGAGCGTTCGCGGTCCTGCTCGGCTTGCAGGAGACGCAGGTACGGCGGCGTTGGAAACTTCGTCCCCTGAAACTTGCGATCGGGATTGCCAAAGCCGCCGTGGATCTTGTCGAACTCACCCTGAAGTTCCTCGACGCTAGCGCGGACCAGATCGCGGCTGAGGTCGACGAGTCCCTGGCCGCGCGTCGCGCCGGCGAGCTTCTCCGTGGTCTTGACGGCGAGGCGGTCGGCCTGCTCCTCGAGGTCCTTGCGCTTCTCGGCGTGGAGCTGATGAACGAGTTTAAGGATGCTCTTGAAGCCGCGGGCCTTCTCGCCGTCCGCTTCCTGGTCGTCGCGCGGCCAGTAGGTGCCGCCGAAGATCGGTTTGCCGTCGGCGGTGAGGAACATCGACAGCGGCCAGCCGCCGCGCTGGCCGCTGACGTTCAGGGCGGTCAGGTAGACATTGTCGACGTCCGGCCGTTCCTCGCGGTCCACCTTGATGCAGACGAACCAGTCGTTCATGAGTTTCGCCACGTCGTCGTTGCTGAACGATTCGCGTTCCATGACGTGGCACCAGTGGCAGGAGCTGTAACCGATGGAGAGGAAGACGAGTTTGCCTTCCTTCTTCGCCTTGGCGAAGGCTTCCGCGCCCCAGGGATACCATGCCACCGGGTTATGAGCGTGCTGGAGGAGGTAGGGGCTGCTCTCGTGGATCAGGTGGTTGGCGGGCCGCTGCCTGTCCCCGGCGGGCTCCGCGCCGCGCGCGCCGGTGGCCAGGAGCAGGAGGGCGATGGCGGCGCGGCGGAAGGATTGGGACACGGCGGCTCCTTGATGTGCAGCGGGAGGTGTGGGAATGCCGCTTGTGGCCTGGCGGCAAGATCGCCAGGCCGCAAGCGGCCCGGCGCTCACGGCACCATCACTTCGACGGTGGCGGTGGGCAGGCACGTGTTCTCGTTGCAGGTCTGGAACTTGACCTTGGCCTTGAGCGGCTTGGAGCCGTCGCGGGGCACGGTGGCCTTGATGGTGACACTACCTTCGTAGATGGACAGGATCGTATCGCCGGCCTTGTACGGCTGGCCGGCGGGGTAGGTGATCCGCACGTCCTCCGCCTTGATGCCCTCGAACGTGACCTTGGTCGGCGGGCCGGTCTCGTCGCCGGATGGATTGGCGTAGGTGTGCCAGCCCTTCTCGATGTCGAGGGTAATGCTGACCACCTGCTTGCCGTCCGCGTCGGGCTTGTCGGCCTTGGCGGTGACCTTGACGTGCGTGTCGGAGCGCTTGGGTTCCGCGGCCGCGTTGTAATGCGCGGCGAAGAACAGTGCGGCAACGACGGCCGCGAGCGTGATGCGAATACCGATACGTCCCATGGCAACCTCCTCGCTTGGGTTGGGGGTTACTCTCCCGGATCGGCCTGGGGGCCATCTCTCCTACTATCCCCGGAGTTGGCGGCGCCGCCAAGAGGAAAATGAGCGGCGCGGTTGCCGGCTGCCGAAACCGGGTCGCTAGCGATACCGACCGGCGTGGGCTCCCCCGCAGGCTTGCACCTCCCACACGGCAAATAGATGATAAAAGTATATGTAAGATGTTAATATGTCATTTTGGCCGGCTCCTGCCTGCGGCGGGTGGTAAAGCCGTAAAGGGGGCTCAGCGGAAAGTCCTCGCCACACGGAAACCGACGTGGTACATGCTCTCCCTCGTCCCGCCGTTGCGCCGGAGGGCAGAACCCACCCCGGACGCAGCATCGAGGAACGAGCCGCCACGTTCCGCATGGCTACCTTGGTCGTCCACTTTATCATCTAATTGGCGACCTCCAATATCTTGTAAATCCCACCTATTCTGGCACCACTCGTTGTCGTTGCCGTGCAGGTCAAAAAGCCCCAGGTCGTTCGGCCGCAGCAACCCCACCGGAAGCGACCGGTACCTTGAGTTGGCGCCGTACCACGCGTATTTCCCCAGCAGATCCTCCGCTTCCCCCATCGACCAGGGCGTCACACTCCCCGCCCGGCAGGCCAACTCCCACTCCCACTCCGTCGGCAACCGATACCCCGACAGGCCCAGGGCATTGCCCTTCACCTTCATCCCTTCCGCGTACTCCCTCTTGTCGTTCCGCACGTAGCACCGCTGGTTCTCAGCAATTCCCTCCTTTTCGCTCAGCCAGTTGCAGTAATGCGCCGCATCGTACCAGCTGACAAAATTCACCGGACAGTCCTCGGTCGGGGCAAAATCTTTCGGGGCACCCCACTTTTTAAGCATGTGCGTGTGATCCGCGCGGAAACGCTGGAACTCCGCCACCGTCACCTCCCGGGCTGCCAGCGCAAAACGGCGCTCGACCCGCATCTTTACCCGTTTGCCCTCTGCCTCAGCTGGTACAACACGGTCGAACGGCGGAATATCTCCCTCGCGGAGCGCCCTCCAATGTCCGACCTCTGCCACAGGGGGTACCGTCTCGAACTTCCCGGGCGGCACGACCACCATCGTCTGCCCCTGGCCGTTGACGTACCAGTGCCGCTTCCCCTCCACCTTCCCCGTCGCCAGCCCCCGGTCGATCCCCTCTACCTTCTCCTGCTGCCCCCACTGCCGCAGCAACCAGCCCGCCGCCCCATGGGTCCCCGGGTCGGGATCGTCCCGGTACAGCTCCAGGAAACTCGGCACCAGGGCCTCCCGCTCGGCCGGCGGCAAGCGGTCCTGGTCGAACTCCCCCAGCGCCAGCAGCAACGCCCGCCGCGCTGAGACGTCCGGCTCCCGCTGCGGGTCCAGGCGGTCGATCACCGCCCGGGCCGCGGTGCCGCCCGGCCCCAGCCGGTCGATCAGGTAACTCCGCAGGGTCGGGTCCGGACCATGACGCAGCAGCGGCACGACCTTCTCCCACCGCCCCAGCGCCGCCAGGGCGACCGCGGCGTTGGCCTGCCGCCGCACCCGGGCCAGTCGCGCTTCCAGGGTGGCCTTCGGGCCGCTCTCCTCGCGGAGCACCGCCTCTAGGGGGGCAAAGGCGTTCGGCACTCCCTCGGCGTAGCCGGCATAGACCCCTGTAATGGTGCGCCGCTCCGCCGCGCCACGCTTTTCCTCCAGCAGCATAACCGCCAGCGGCGGCAGCAGGTGCCGGCCCACCGGCTGCAGGGCGTCGGCCCATTTGCTGATCACCAGGGCGTTCTCCGCCACCAGCCGCGCGGCCACGTCGCCGCTCACCATCCCCCAGCGGGCGTCGTCCTCCGCGTAGGCCGCCAGGGCACACGCCGCTCGCAAGCGTTGCCCCCGGTCCCCCTTCGCGTTTTCGAGCACAGTCCAGAGTCGCTCACCCAGCGTCCCGACGTGGGGCCGCAGTGCCTCCCGGAGGACGACTACCTCGTGCGGCTCCGCGGCCAGCAACCGTCCGTAGAGGTACTCCACCTGGCCGGTATCCACGGGCAGCAGGGCCAGGCTGGTGTGCAACTGCTTGCGGGCGTCGCCATCCGCCTCGGCCTCGGCATAGGCCTGGCGCAGCAACGGGTCGGCCCAGCGGCGGTACGGCGCCATGTCGCCCATGATGCCCGGCACCTCCGACGTGGGCGCCCCCAGCAGGTGGTCCCGCAGGGTCACGGCCCGCAGCCGGCCGAAACCCTCCCAGCCCGCCCCGAGGAGCAGGAGCAGGGCGACGGCCACGGCGAAGCCCCGCGTCAGGTGGTAGCGGTCCGTCCGCCGCATCATCTGCTGCTGCGGCAGCGTCCAGTCCTTCCTCCGCGTCAGCAGCCGGATGCTGACCCACTGCGGTATTGACGGCAACTGCCGATTCTCCGGCCGGGCGTTCCAGACGGCAGCCCGGTCCGCCAGCAGCAGTTCCGCCCGACCCCGGTGTGTTTCCTTCTGTTTGCGGGTCAGCCAGTCCCGCAGCGACGGCACGAGATAGTCGTGGGTCAGTTGGTAGTACCGAACGCCCGCTGTCGAGGACGAAGCGGAAGCCTCGTCTTTTCCTTCCGGGTCGGTCGGCGTGATGAGCCGGATTTCGCTGTCTAAAATACGGATGAGGTCGGCAAAATCATTCGGACGGCTCCCATGGCCCGACGCTTCCAGCAATTCAGCATGGGACCGCATGTGGCCCTTGATGTCGGTTCCCGCTTCGGGCAACAGGGCTTTCAGCACCGCCCGTGCCGCTTTCTGATGCAGCCGATGTTGCGGCGGGGCGGTCGAGGCCGTGAACGTCTCCTCAAGGAAGGTCACACCGACACCCTGGGTGCCGCCGACTTCCTTGAGCGTGGCGGGCGTCCACGCCTTGCCCTTCATCATCTCCGCAAACAGGGCCAGGCGCACGCACACGATTTTCCCGTCCTGAGCCAGGCCCGCCACAGCTTGGTTCAAGAACTCCTTCTGCTCCCTGCTAGTTTCGCCGAAAGTCTCTGGCAATCTTTCAAAGGCCCGTCCAAAAGCCGCCAGGACTTTCCTGGCATGGTCCACAGCGAAAAGGTCGGCCAAAGCGCTGTTCTGGCCTTCAACAAGCCGGATCTCCAGCTCCTTCAAAAACCGGCTGACAGCGAGCCAAAAGTCATCCCGCACCATGACGATGCACTGCACTCGCCCACCGTCGCACTGCCGCAAGGCTTGCACCAGTCCCGTGTTTTCCTCTTCCTTCTTCGCATGGAGCCATTGCTCGAACTGGTCAAGGACGATCAGGACTTTCTTACCCCCTGGAATCCCCTGCCCACGGCGCAATGCGGCCAGCGTCTCTGTGACACCCAGGTTGGCAGGCAGGGCAGGACAGCGTTTCCGCAAGCCCTTCAGCAGACGGGCCTCCGTCTCTTCCGCCGTGGCCTCGACGTACACCACAATCACATCGCCCGACAGACGAGGCAGCAAACCGGCCTTGACCAGCGACGACTTGCCGCAGCCCGATGGACCGTAGATCAGGCCCACCGCAAAGGTGTTGTCGGCGTCTGTCTCCTCGATGCGGGTCTTCCAGAAGCGAATGCTGTCGGGTAGTCCTTCCCGGTCCCGAGGGCCGGGCAGCAATTCGAGGAAGAAGTCGGCGTCATGGGCGTCGAAGGAACGCAAACCCTTGGGCACGATCTTGACCGGTCTCGCTTCCGGTGTGGACGTGACGGGCGGCGTGGGCGTCGGAGGCGCCAGCTCGGCGCCCGCCGCGCGTGCCGGCACCGTCGGCGGCACCGCCGGCGCGGACTCGTCCAGGAAATGACGCAGGTCGTCGGCCAGGTCGAGGCCGGTTGGGTAGCGCTCGGTTGCGCGCTTGGCGAGGGCCTTGAGGCAGATGCGCTCCAGCTCGCGCGGAATGGTGTCGTCCACCTGGCGCGGGGGCCGCGGCTCGACGCACGTGATCTGCTCGAACAACTCGTCCAGCGTCTCGCCCCGAAACGGCCGCCGTCCGGTGAGCAGTTCGTAGAAGACCGTGCCCAGGCTGAAGATGTCGGACCGGCCATCGACCCGATGTCCTTCACCCCGAGCCTGCTCCGGACTCATGTAGGAAGGCGTTCCTGCGAAGCCGGCCCCTTTGCCGAAATCCTCCTCCCGCAAGGCCAGCCCGAAATCGGCAACGTAGGGCCTGCCGCCGGTGTCGAGGAGGATGTTGCTCGGTTTGATGTCCCGATGGACCAGCCCCTTGCGATGGGCATAGTGCAACGCCTCCGCGACCGTCGCCACCAGCGCCGCCGCTGCGGTGGACGATGGGCGGGCTTGCCGGATGGTCCCGGCCAGGTCCGTGCCCTCGATGAACCTGGAAACGACGAAAGGCAGGCCGTCGTCGGTCTGGCCCACGTCGTGGACGGGGACGATGTGGGGGTGGTCGAGGCCGGCCACGATGCGGGCTTCCGCCAGGTAGCTGTCGGCATATCCCGGCAGGGCCGCCCGTTCCGGCCGCGGCACCTTGACGGCGACGGGCCGGCGGAGTTGGTCGTCGTGAGCCAGGTAGACGCGCCCAAAGCCGCCCTGGCCCAGCAGTCTCTCGACGCGGTAGCGGCCAATGTGCGAGGGGTGCTCGCCCGCGGAAGCCTGCCCAGCGGGGGCAATGGGTTTCCCCTCCTGCTCCGGTGGCACGGTACTGAAAGGGTCGGCCTGCTGGCTCATGGGGGCCTCGGGGCTGGGCCATGCGGTCGTGCGCTCGCCGGGCTGATGGTAGCAGACCAGAGGGCCGGTTGCCACCCGCGGCCGGGGGGGTTTTGGATAGGTTGCAGAAAAGACCCGAGTCACCTGAGTATACCGCTTCCGGCCGGCCTTGTTACAATGACTGCGAACCGCTGGTTATAGCGGTTCCTGTTCGGCCTGACCCGACCGGTAGGAAGAGACGATCCATGACCTCCCGACGCGGCTTCACGTTGATCGAGTTGCTGGTGGTCATTGCCATCATCGCCGTGCTCATCGGTCTCCTCGTGCCGGCCGTGCAAAAGGTGCGCGCGGCGGCCAATCGTATCTCCTGTGCCAACAACCTGCACCAGATCGGCCTCGCCTGCCACATGTATCACGACACGCTCGGCAGCCTGCCGCGCTATCGTCTCTGTCCCGCGCCGTGGCGGGGCGGCAACGACCCGTACTGCGATACGCTGGCGAGTCCGACCACCGTTACCGGCCCGAACGAGGTCTGGTGGGCGCCCTACGACAACCGCGTGGGGCCAACCAGTCAGCCGCTGCCGAATTTCGACCCGACGCGGGCGCTCATCTGGCCCTATGTCGAGGGAAACAAGAAGGTCTTTCAGTGCCCCGACGGAATCGACATCACCGCGGGCAGTGCGACGGCGGGCCAGGCCTACCAGTGCAGCTACGGCATGAACTACGTCACCGGCGGCCCCAATGGGAAGCGCCTCACCGACCTCACGAACGGCAACGGCACCTCGAACGTGATGCTCGTCTGGGACCACGCCAAGACGCCGGGCTGCGCCAACTCCACCGTTCTGGGGACCCCGCCGCCGGGGCGCGGCCCGTGGAAGCCGTACGCGGATGCGGCCGCCCAGACCCACTACCCGCTCCGTCATACGCGCACCTTCAATGTGCTCTTTTGCGACATCCACGTCCAGGCCATGACGCAGAACGACTTGCAGGACAGTCTGTTTTATACGTCGGGGCCGTGAGGATCGTCGCGCAAGCGCTTGCTCTCCCCTCCGCGCCCCGCTACTCTGCACCATGACGAATCGATGCCGTCTCTCGTGGCACAAGGAGTACCGCATGTCGCGCCTCGTCTCGCGCCTGCTGCCGGTCCTCGTCGTCGGCCTCGCCGGCCTGGCGCTGCTCCCCGCCGCCGACCGGGCCGGACCGCCGCCGGCGCCGAAGAAACCCGTCACCGACACCTATCACGGCGTCCAGGTCGTGGACGACTACCGCGCGCTGGAGAACGCCAACGACCCCGCCGTGCGCCAGTGGACCGCGGAGGAGAACAAGTACACCCGCGCCTGGTTCGACCGCCTGCCCGATCTCGAGCCGATCCGCCGCCGCGTCAAGGAACTCATGAGCGGCTCCTCCTCCGATTACTCCGCCCTCCGCTACCGCAAGGGCGTCCTCTTCGCCCTGAAAACGCAGCCGCCCAAGGACCAGCCGCTCCTCGTCACACTCCGGTCCACGGAGGCGCCGCTCGGTGAAAACGTTATTTTCGATCCGAATACACTTAATTCCAGGGGAACGACGACGATCGACTTCTTCGTGCCGTCGCCCGACGCCAGGCTCGTGGCGGTGTCGCTGTCGGAGGGCGGCAGCGAGAACGGCACCGTTCACGTCCACGAGGTGGCCACCGGCAAGGAACTGGCCGGCGACGTCATTCCGCGCGTCTACGGCGGTACCGCCGGCGGCAGCCTCGCCTGGAACGCCGACGGCACCGGCTTTTACTACACCCGCTATCCGCGCGGCAGCGAACGGGTCAAGGAGGACCTCGACTTCTTCCAGCAGATTTACTTCCACAAGCTCGGCACGCCGGCGAGCGCAGACGTCTACTCCCTCGGCAAGGACTTTCCGCGCATCGCCGAGATTGTGCTGGCGACGCGCGACGACGGCAAGTACGTCCTGGCGACCGTGGCCAACGGCGACGGCGGCGAGTTCGCGCATTACCTCCTCGGCCCCTCCGGCAAGTGGGTGCAGGTGACGCGCTTCGCGGACCAGATCACCGGAGCGGCGTTCGGACCGGACGATACCCTGTATCTGCTCTCGCGCCAGGACGCCCCGCGCGGCAAGTTACTGCGCATGCCGTTGGCGACACCCCAGCTGGAGCGGGCCCGGCTCGTGGTGCCGGAGAGCGAGGGGGCCATCGAGGGCTTCCTGCCGGCGGCGACCCGCCTCTATGTCGTCGATCTCGTTGGTGGGCCGTCGCAGGTGCGCGTCTTCGACCTGGACGGCAAACCGCTCAAGTCGGTGCCGGTGAAGCCGGTCAGCGCCGTGGAGCAGGTGGTGCGCATGGGGGACGACGCGGTGCTGTTCCGCAGCGAGAGTTTCACCAGTCCGCCGGCATGGTATCGCTACGATCCGCGGACCGGCAAGGCGACGCGCACCGGCCTGTATCGCACGGCGCCGGTCGATTTCAACGACGTGGACGTGATCCGCGAGTTCGCCGTCTCGAAGGACGGTACGCGCGTCCCGCTGAACATCCTGCGCCGCCAGGGGACGAAACTGGACGGCCGCAACCCGACGCTCCTGTACGGCTACGGTGGTTACAGCATCAGCCTGACGCCGCGCTTCCGGGTGGCGCTAAAGGCGTGGCTGGAGCAGGGAGGCGTCTACGTCGTGGCCAACCTGCGCGGCGGCAGTGAGTACGGCGAGGAATGGCACAAGGCCGGCAACTTGACGCACAAGCAGAACGTCTTCGACGACTTCGCCGCCTGCGCGCGGCACCTGATCGAGCAGAAGTACACGAACCCGAAAAAGCTGGCGCTCGAGGGCGGCAGCAACGGCGGCCTGCTGATGGGCGCCGCGCTGACGCAGCACCCGGAACTGTACCGGGCCGTCGTCAGCCACGTCGGCATCTACGACATGTTGCGCGTCGAGCTGCACCCGAACGGGGCGTTCAACGTCACCGAGTTCGGCAGCGTCAAGGACCCCGAACAGTTCAAGGCGCTCTATGCGTATTCGCCCTATCACCACGTCAAGGACGGCACGGCATATCCGGCGGTGTTCTTCCTGACCGGGGACAACGACGCGCGCGTTGATCCGGCGAATTCGCGGAAGATGACGGCGCGTTTGCAGGCGGCGACCTCATCGGGACTGCCGGTGCTGCTGCGCACGTCGGCCAGCTCGGGGCATGGAGTGGACAGTTCGCTGAGCGAACGGATTGGGGAACAGGCGGAGGTGGATGCGTTCCTGTTTCATGAATTGGGGATGACGTACCGGCCGGTGCATTGAGCGCGCTGGGGCAGGGGAGCCTGCAACCCTCAAATCTGTCCTTCCGGCCGTGACTCTCTGGTCAGCGCCGCCAGGGCCGGCGGCAACCGTTCCAGAATCGCCTCCAGTTCGGCAGCCACTGCCGCCGCGCCGCTCAGATCGCCGTCACGGCCCATTTGCTCGAGCTTCGTCGCCGCCTCCTGCGCCGAGTGGGCGCCGAAGATGCCCGCGGGGCTCTTGATCGTGTGCGCCACCCGGTAGAGCAACGGCGCATCGCCGCGGTCGAGGGCGTCGCGCAGCGCCGCCAGCCAACCGGGACATTCCCGACAAAACAACTCCACCAACTGGGCCAGCAGCTTCTGATCGCCGCCCACCCGCGCCAGCGCCACCTCCGGATCCAGGAGCGCCCCTGTCGATTCCGGTTCCAGCGGCGCGGGAGCCGGCTCCGGCGGAGGCGCGACGCCGAGAACGTGTTCGTCCAGGGTCCGCAGTAGCTGGGCCGGCTGGATCGGCTTCGACAGATAGCCGTCCATTCCCGCCTCCAGGCAGCGCTCCCGGTCTCCCTTCATCGCATACGCCGTCATGGCGATGATCGGCAGCCGCCGCCCGGTGCCGCGCTCGCGCTCCCGGATCGCCGCCGTCGCCTGGAACCCGTCCATCTCCGGCATCTGCACGTCCATCAGCACCACGTCGAACGGCTCGACCCGCCGAGCGTCCCCATCCATGCCCAGCGCCGCCAGGGCCGCACGGCCATTGCCGGCCACTGTCACGTGATGGCCCGCTCGCTCCAGGACCGCCACCGCGAACTTCTGGTTGACGAGGATGTCCTCTGCCAGCAGGATGTGCAACGGCCGCAACGCTCGCGCGGCAGGAGTTGGTGCCGCTGGCTCGACCGGCGGTGCCAGGCACAGACTGCTCATGATGGCGTCGAGCAGTTCCGACTGCTTGATCGGCTTCAGCAGGTAGACGGCGATCCCCCGTTCCCGACTGCGGATCGCTTCCTCCGGCTGCGCTCCCGACGCCAGCATGATGAGCGCCGGCACCGCCTGCCGCGCGAGCATGAGGTGCTGCTGGATGCGCTCGGCCAGGGTGAAACCGTCCATCTCGGGCATCATCGCGTCGAGCAGCACCAGGCCAAACGGTTCGCCGACCGCCACCCCGCGCTCCAGCTCGGCCAGCGCCGCAGCGCCGCCGGCCACCGCCACCGGCCGCATTTGCCACGTCGTCAGGATCTCCTCGAGAATGCGGCGGTTCGTCGCGTTATCGTCCACCACCAGTACCCGCAGGCCGTGCAGGTCCGGCAGCGGCGCCGGCGCGGCACGCCGCCGCGGTTCGCTCGGCTGGTTCAGGCGGACCGTGAAGTGGAACGTGCTCCCCTTGCCGACTGCGCTCTCCACCCAGATCCGCCCGCCCATCAATTCGATCAGCCGCCGTGAAATCGCCAGGCCAAGGCCGGTGCCGCCGTATTTGCGCGTCGTCGTGCCGTCGGCCTGCACGAAGGCGTCGAAGATGGCCGCTTGCTTCTCCGGCGGTATGCCGATGCCCGTGTCGCGCACCTGGAAATGCAGCAAACAACAAGATTTCACCGCGGAGGACGCGGAGCGCGCGGAGGAAGACAGCGAAGATGGAGGGGCGGGTCGGTTGGCATCCTGCTCATCAGGGTTCGGCTCTTGACTTTCTTCCTTCTCGGCGCTCTCCGCGTCCTCCGCGGTGAAATCTTCTTCTTCGACCATCACGTCCACGACGACCTCACCCCGGTCGGTGAACTTGATCGCGTTGCCGACCAGGTTCACGAGCACCTGCCGCAGCCGGGCCGCGTCGCCGATCAGGAATTCGGGGACTTCGGGCGCGATACGGCAGGCCAGCTCCAGACTGTGCTGGGAGGCGCGCAGGCCGAGCGTTTTGATCGTGTCGCCCAGGCCCTCGCGCAGGTCGAACTCGATCGGATCGAGCTGCAGCTTGCCCGCCTCGATCTTCGAGAAATCGAGGATGTCGTTGATGACCGTCAGCAGCGAATCGGCCGACACCTTCACGAGTTCCAGGTACTCGCGCTGCTCGCGCGTCAGCGGCGTACCGAGGGCCAGTTCCGTCATGCCGAGGATGCCGTTCATCGGCGTGCGGATCTCGTGACTGACGTTGGCGAGAAACTCGCTCTTGGCGCGACTGGCGGCCTCGGCGGCCTCCTTGGCCTGGCGCAGCTCGACCTCAACTCTTTTCCGCCGGGTGATGTCGGTGTGCGAACCGGCCATACGGTACGGCCGGCCGGCGTTGTCGCGCAGCACCAGGGCGCGGGCCAGGATCCAGCGATAGGAGCCGTCCTTGTGGCGCAGCCGATGCTCTAGCTCGTAGTGCGGCGTCTCGCCGTCGAGATACGCCCGCAGCACGGCCAGGCAACGCGCGCGATCCTCGGGATGCAGACGCTCTTCCCATTCCTCGAAACGGTTGGGGATTTCCGGGTCCGCGTAGCCGAGCATGCTCTTCCAGCGCGGCGAGAAGTAGACGGCGTTCGTGCCGATGTCCCAGTCCCACAGGCCGTCGTTGGCTCCCAGCACGGCCAGGGCGAAACGCTCCTCGCTAAGGCGCAGCGCCTCCTCGGCCTGCCGGCGCTCCAGGAACTGGCCGAGCTGCCGGCCGATGGCGGCCATCATCTCCAGCAGGGCATCGTCGGGCGGCTCGATGCTGCGGCTGAAGAACTCGCAGATGCCGAGCACCGGGTGCTCCGGGGCGTTGCCGGCGCTGGCTGGGATGGGAAAGCCGAGGGCCGCATGCAGCCCCACCTTGGCGGCGACCGCCGCGCGCGGGAAGTTGCTGTCGCGGACGACGTCGGGTATCCAGACCGGCTTGCCGTCGGCCCAGACGCGGCCTGGCAGGCCGATGCCGGGAGCGAACGCGATCTGCCGGCACAGGTCCTCGAACTCGGGAATGCGAACACTTGGCGCCTGCCAGAAGTGTGCCAGGCGCAGACACGGGACGGCCGGCGCGTCGGCCAAGGCGCCGTGGTTGCCCGCCTCGACGACCCAGAGGACGCCGACCTCCCAATCCAGACCCTCGCACAGGGCCTGCAGGCTGCGCGGAATGGCCTCGGCCAGCCCGGGCGACTCGGCCAGGACGCGCGTGAGTGTGTGCTGCGTGGCCAGGCGACGTTCCGCTCTTTTATGCTCCGTAATGTCACGAGAAATGCCAAAGCTGCCGGTGGGGCGTCCGTGGGCGTCGCGCAGCGGCATTTTCGTGGTGGACACCCAGGTGACGACGCCGCCCGGCCAGGTCTCCTTTTCCTCCTTGGCCAAGACGGGCCGGCCGGTGCGCAGCACCTCTTGCTCGTCGGCCAACGCTTGCCGGGCGTGCTCCTCGGAGAAGAAGTCGAAGTCGGTCCGGCCGATGGCCTGCTCGGGCGAACCAAGCCCGAAGCGCTCGGCGAGCGCCTTGTTGATGCAGGTGAAGCGACCCTGCGCATCCTTGAAGTAGATATTATCGGGAACGGTGTCCAAAAGGGCGCGCAGCAGGTAACGTTCCTGCAGCAGGGCTTCCTCGGTCCGCCGGCGCTCGGTCATGTCGGTGAGCACGCCGTGCAGGCGCAGTCCCTGGCCGGTGGGAGCGCGGGCGACGAGGACGCTGTCGCGGACCCAGCGCACGGCACCGTCGGGCCAGGCGATGCGGTACTCCTCCTGCATCGGCTGGCCGGCGCGGAGGAGACGGATGGCCCGCTCCAGTCGCGGCCGATCGGCGGCAAGGACGATGCGCCACCAGCGATGCAGGCCCGGCAGGAAGTATTCCGGCGGCCGGTGGGTCAGTTGCTGGACGACCGGCGAGAAGTAGCGGTAGGACCAGCGGCCAACGCCGTCGATCTCGGCCGACCAGAGGCAATCGGAGACCGAGGCGAGGACCTGGCGCAGCTCGGCCTCTGCCTTTTGCAGGCGCGTGTGGGCCTGGCGGTGCTCGCGGACGTCGCGGGCGGTGATGAGGCCGAGCGGTTTCGGCTGGACGTGCAGCCGGGTGACGGTCAGATTGACCGGGACCCAGACGTCGTCCTGGCGCGTGCGCAGGGCGTAGCCTTCGCGCGAGTGGAAGATGCCGGTTTCCTGCGAGGCGCGGCGGAGCTGCTGCGCGTCGGCGCGTTCGAGGCGGAACAGTGCGGTCGCCGGCAGCGGCAGCAGCTCGTCGCGGCTCAGGCCACACAGGCGCTGCGCCACGGTATTGACGTCGAGAAGCTGGTCGGTGTCGGGATCGAAGAGGAAGAGCGCGTCGCCGGCCTCCTCGAACAGGGCGCGGGCCAGATGTTCCAGCTTGTATGGGGTCATGGTGCGCTGCGGAGCAGGGGCCCGAGGTTTACCGCCGGAAATGACAGCAGGCCCCTGGAAGCAAGGCCCTCCGGATCGTGACCGAAATTGCACTCACCAGCTTACCGCGAGCCGGGCGGGCAGGCAATCGGAAGAAGTGGCAAGAGAAACACGGGGAAAACTCCGGGAGTTTTCTCTGTGGCTATCTGGTCGTTTCAGGCTCCCTACTTGCCTTCGCTCCGGGCTAGGTAGCCGCCACCAGTAGTTCCTCTGAATTATTTGGCGGGCGAAGGCTATCTGTCCTGCCCGCGAAGTAGCGCTGGGTAAGAGTGGCTGCCGACACGTGCTGGACTTCTCGAAAGCCGGCTTCGCGGGCCAGTGTCAGCATCTCCGTCGGCGTGAAGAAACTGATGAACGGCGTCCCGCTTGCTCGCGCCCCCTTCTCCGCTAGCTGAAGCCCAGGGCGCACCTCGGGGTCCGCGAGCTCTAGCGGCAGCAGGAACGTCATAGCGAGCGTGGATCCTGGGGCGAGCGCCGCGACCTGTCGCAGCGTGGCCGCGATGGCGACCTTGGTGAGGTACATGCTGACGCCGGTGGAGGCCACGACCGCCGGCTGGCCGGCATCGAAGCCGGCGGTCGCCAGCCGCTCCCACCAGGACCCGCCCGCCTCGAAGTCGACCGGAACGAGCCGCAGCCACTCGGGGATGCCGAAGCCGAGCTCGATCAGGCGCTGTCGCTTCCAGGCCTGAGGACCAGGCTGGTCGACCTCGAACACAAGCAGGCGAGAGGCGGTCTCCGGCCTGCGCTGGGCGAAAGTGTCCAGGCCCGCTCCGAGGATGACGTACTGGCCGACGCCCAGGCCAGCCTGTTCCACGACCAAGTCCTCGATGAAGCGAGCACGGGCCACGATGGATGCTCGGAAGTGGCTCGTGCCATGTGGGTCCATGTCCGGACGGCGACGCCAGCCTTCGTCCGGGGCCGCCAACCGCAGGCCAATCTCGTCTTCGAGCACATGCGGCGGCGGATCGACCTGGACGTGCAAAGCCCGCCACAACGCGACCCGCACCGCCGAGCTGTCTGCCGCCGCGGTTCGCTTATCATGCATGATGTTCTCACTCCTTTCGATTAGTTCCATTCTAAGGCTTGGATCACTTGGGCGGCGTCCAAGAATTAGTTCCAATTCCACCAT
>JRHI01000673.1_pt1 | contig 34961 bp, 29 predicted proteins | sample 215371 | NCBI WGS metagenome assembly JRHI01 (sample SAMN02929681, study PRJNA255918) | sediment metagenome | biome: cave system; feature: Ice Cave; material: Sediment; isolation source: sediment from deep within a dark volcanic ice cave with no known source of... ...
AGCCGATAGGTATTCGCTGACCAGCTGGGACTAGCCGCCCAGGAGCCCGCTCAGGAGCCCGCCGCGGTCGTCGTCGTAGTCGTGGTAACGGTGCTGGCGGTAGCCGTTGTAGTAGTAGTCTCCCCGGTAGCTGAAGTAGTCATCGCAACCGTAGTCGCAACCGTGGCCACAGTCATCGCCGTATCCACCGCGGCCGCCACCCTGCGCGAAAATCGCTGAAACCCGCATGCCCGCTCCTTCGTATCGAAAGAGGAGCAAGGGAAGCCAAACCCGGAACAAATCTGGGTAACTCAATCAGCAACGTTTTTGTGCGATAGCCCCGATGCGGGCCGTGCCCCCCGGCGTCACAACCAGCAGCTCGTCATCGGACAGTCAGCAACCCCCCAGGTGATCCGACCCCGTCCCCTCACTCCCCGTGGTCAATTCCTCTCGAACGTAAGCCATGTCGGGGACAATATCAACAATAACTTCCAGTAACACCATGATCACGTTCAGTGAGAACGGCGCGGTCAGGGTCGTTTGTGCGGGATTTGTGCTGCGCGACGCAGCCGCAGCGCGACCACGATCAACACCACGACGGCGAGCGCACCCAGCAGGACGCCGTCGGGAACGTGGGCGCCAGCGGTGGCGATGGCGTTCTGCACAGCCAGAGCGGTGCCGGTGCCGGTGGAATAGAGGCCGGCGGTGCCGTCGAAGAGCAGGAACACAATCCCGACAGCGATGAACAGCACACCGGAGACGGTGCTGGTGGTGTGCAGTCGCAGTCTGCCGAGGCGGTACTCGCGCCCGCGCAGCCAGCCGCGCCGGCCGAGGTCGAAGCGCTGCCACAACGCGGCCAGGATGAACAGCGGTGCCGCCATCCCCAGCGCGTACACCGCGAGCAGCGCCGCGCCGCGCAGCGGCTGACCGCTCGCGGCGGCCACCGTGAGCACCGCGCCCAGGATCGGTCCGGAGCAGAACCCGGCCAAGCCGTAGGCGGCACCGAGCCCTACGGTCGAGACCCAGCTGCCGCTGGCGGCCATCCGCTGCTGGACTCGCGCGGCCGGGCGCAGGCTCCACCCGCCGCCCAGGATCTGGACGACGCCGAACCCGACGATCATCCACCCGGCCAGCAGGATCAGCGCCTCACGATGCAGCGTCACGACCGAGGCCAGCGCGCTGGATCCGGCCCCGAGGGGGACGAGCACCGCGGCCAGGCCGAGGAAGAACACCCCGGTCCGGGCGAGCAGCGCAGTGGTCCCGGCGAAGGCGTAGGCGAAGAACGACGGCAGCAGCAGAGCGCTGCACGGGCTGATCAGCGCGAGCAGGCCGCCTAGGAACGCCGCGAAGTAGCCGATGTCGAGCACGTCAGCGGCCGCGGTCGCCGACGGCGTCGATCACCTGGTGGAAGGTCGCCAGCGGCTCCGCTCCAAAGATCATCTGGCCGCCGATGATGAAGCTGGGTACGCCGGTGACGCCCAGCGCCGCGCCGAGCTCCTGGTCGGCGCTGACCTGCGCGGCGATCGCGGGGTCGGCGTAGTCGCGCTGGAACCGGGCCACGTCGAGCCGAAGACCGCGGGCGGTGGCCACCAGCGATGCGTCCGTGACCGTTCCGCTGTTCTCCCGACCCTGCTGGCGATACAGCGCGTCGTGGTACTGCCAGAACCTGCCTTGCCTGCCCGCGGCCCGGGCAGCCCGCGCGGCCAGTACCGACTCCGGGCCGAGGTAGGCGAAATCGTGCCATTCCAGCCGGACCCGGCCCGAGTCGACGTACTGGCGGACCAGGCTCGGTTCGGTGTTGAGGGTGTAGGACCGGCAGAACGGGCACTGGAAATCGCCCCACTCGGAGATCACTACCGGCGCATCGGGACGCCCCAGGGCCAGCGGGTCGCCCGGGATCCGCCGCGCGGCGGCCAACCGGGCCTGAATGCGCGGATCGGCGCCAACCGCCCCCGGCGTCCCCGCCGACCCGGTGCTCGACGTGGCGCTCAGGCTCACCGCGGCCAGCCCCGCGAGCACCACTAGGGCGACCAGCCCGCCGAGCCACACCCGCCGGCGCCGGCTGGTGCGCGTTGTCGAGTCACTCACCGGAAGCTCGTCACCATCACGTGTCTATCAGGTCCGGAAGGCGTCGGCCACCTTTCCGAGCACGCCCGGCTTGGCGCTGTCTGGCGACGGGGTGGCACCGATCTGCTGCATGATGCCGAGCTCGTCCGTGCTGCCCCACCGTTCGACGATTTGCCCGTCGCGGAAGCGGCCGATCTGGAGCCCTCGCACTTCGATCCGCTTGCTGGTGGCCGCGACACCGTGGAAGTCACCCTTGTGCGTACCGGTCAGGGTGTAGGCGAGCGCAACGTGCTCGCCGTCGGCCACCAGGGTGGCGGGCTCGATCTGCGCATCCGGAAACGCCGTGGTGAGGGTGCGGAAGAAGCTGCGGAACCCGTCCCGGCCAGGTCCCTGACCTGGAGCCGGGTCGTGGTCCACACAGTCCTGGGCGAACAGCGTGTCGACGAAAGCGTCGATGTCACCGGCGTTGAGGTGCTGGGCGCCTTTCTCCTGCGTGGCGATGTTCGCGTCTCGTGTCATGAGCCTGGATCTACCCCCGCAACGTCCGGCGCAAACCGACCGGTGGTGGTGTTCACCTTGATCACGTTGGCGACTAATTCCCGGGGCCGTGCGAAGTAATCCATGACGATAACGCCGACGCGTCCTTGGGGGGATTCGGCGAGGTAGTCGTTGAGGCGCGGGTTCATCGTTTCCGCGTAGCCCCGCGCCGTCAGATCAACGGCACTGGAGAAAGTAACGTACAGATCGTCGGGATTGCCGCTTCGGGCATCTTCCAGGTGGGTGACGACGAAGTCGAACTTGTCGTCGCCGCCGGGGTTCTGATAACGGTCTTCGACATCGTAAACTGGGACTGCTGCGCTTCTGAACCGCTGGTTCTCCGGCCAGTAAGTAGCATCGAATCCAATGTCGTGGCCGCCTTCGAATCTCCGCAGTAAGACGATATTGCCGCGGACCTCTCCCAGCCTCGTTTCAGAGGTGAACGCAGGATTGGCGCGCTCGGGTTCACCACCCGCAGCGGTGGCGGTGAAGTTGTAGAACAGCGGCGCATCCTTGATGTGCTCCCAGGTTCGCGCTCTGAAGGTATCTTCGAACGAGCGGGTGTTCTCGCCTGGATTCGCCGGGTCGCCTATGGACGACAACGTGCAGAGAACTTTCGACGGAGCGAATTTGCCGAGCGCGCTATCGAAACGGTCCTCGTTGCTGATTGACAGCAAAATAGTTTCGGACGGGCGCTTTCCGAGGAAGTCGGAGCAGATCGTCAGTATTTCTGTGTAGCTCCGCTCCATGCAGACGACATCGTGGTGCACACAAAGGTTGTTTTCGTAGTGTGCAAGCCTGATGTCGAGGAATCGTATCCCCGCAACCAGCTGGTCGGAGAGATCTCGATCTTGGGTCTTGGCGAACCCGAGCGGTCCGTGGATGCTGCAGGAATTGTGTGTTCCCGGAATGCTCAACGTCGTCAGCGGCGCGTCGTCGGGAATATCGCGCATCCAGGAAGCGCAAGGAATCAGGTCGCCCATCGCTCCAATGGTACCTAGCTCACGACGCATCCCAAGCTAGCGGCGGCTGGATAGCACCGGCGGCGCCGTGGACTGTCGCCGACTGTGGGCCTGGCGGTAAAGGGCTTCGAACCGGGCTAGTGATGCGTGGATGTCGTGCTCGGCGACCATGCGCAGGCTGCCCTGGCCCAGGGTCTCGCGCAGTGCCCACGAGCCCAGCAGGGCGCTGACGTGGTGGGCGAGTTGATCGACGTCGCCCGGCTGGTAGAGGTAGCCGTTGATGCCGGGATGGACCAGGTGCGGCAAGGCCATCGCGTCGGCGGCCACGATCGGCTTGCCGCTGGCCATCGCCTCCAGGGTCGCCAGGCTCTGCAGTTCGGCCACCCCGGGCATGCAGAACACATCCGCTTCCGCGTACACCGCAGGCAGCTCCTCGTCAGGCACGAACCCCAGGAAGTGCACGTGCCCGGCCACTCCGCGCCGCCGGCTGCGTTGCTCCAGGGCGGCACGCTGGTTGCCGGTACCGACCAGCAACAGTTGGGCGTCGGTGTTGGTGGTGTTGCGCACCAGCGATAGCGCGTCGATGAGCTCGAGCAGGTGCTTCTCCTCATCCAGCCGGCCGACGAACAGCACGCTGAGCCGGTCGGGGATGTCGCGTAGTGCGGGGGGCCGGTCGGCCGCGATCCGGGGATGGAACCGCGCAAGGTCGACGCCGCAGCTGATGGCCTCGACCTCGCACCACACACCCTTGTCGCGGATCAGCCGGGCGGCTGTCGGGGTCGGAGTGGTGACGTGCGCGACCGTACGGAACACCCGGGTGAAGTCCCGCCAGGCCAGGGCGCATGCGCTCCGATGCAGCCACGCCGGGAGGTGCGAGTAGCCGAGCAGGTTCTCGGGCATGAAATGGTTGGTGGCGACGAGCGGGATGCCCGCCTGGCGGGCGTGGTGGATCAGCGCCCGGCCGATCAGGAAATGACCCAGCGCGTGGATCACGTCCGGGCGCAGCGCCCCGACGATCCGCCGGGCGTGGATCCCACTCATCAAGGGGGTTGGAATACGGAAGGTCGGGTGCAGCAGAACAGGTAACGAAGGGATGCGGTGAACCGTCACACCATCGCGTTCGCCGACCATCGGCTGGTCGGGATGGGCTGGACACAGCACGTGCACGTCATGGTCGCGCCCCGCCAGCCCCGCCGCCAGCCGCTGGGTGAAATAGGACGCCCCGTTGACGTCCGGGTAGTAGGTATCGGTGCCGATCAGAATCCGCTGTCCCGCAGCGGAGGATGCAAGGTCAGCTGACATTTCCGGGCTCCTTTTCCTGATGACGGCCTGCGCCTTCACTGCGCGAGTGGAGGGCCTCTGGGCGGGGGAGCCAGCCAGGTAGCCGATCCCACTGACGATCAGGACGCCGGACAACGCCGCGATCATCAAGCTGGCCATATCCGTCAGCAACCGTAGGTGAAGGTTGGACTGGCGCAAGAATCCTGTGAGAATGGTTTGTGGATGCTGTGCGTGCGGGAGAATCGCGCCTTTTCTCGGTTGGCCTACTCTAAGATCGATTCTTTCCGTGACGGACGAACTTACCGCTACGAGAAGCTGAACGTTGAATGAAGAAATGCCGTCAGTAAATCAACCGGAGCGCCCTTCGGTGACATAAGCACCGCCAGGTGCGGCGTAATTGAGCGTCAGGCCCACCGCGCCGTCGGGCGCCGCGTAGGTGCGCGTCGGATTGTGTGCGAAGATCACCTGGCCGCCCCCCGCGGAGCTGAACACCCCGTCTACCGGGCTCAGGGTGCGATCCGCCATGATCCACGACGCCAGACTCAGGTATCCCCGGGCGGCATCGACCGTGCGGCCGACCCAATCCTGCGTCCCGAACCCGAACGCGAAGCCACCCTCCCACCCGCCGGCGACGTCGAAGCCGACGTCGTAATTGCGCTGCGGCCAGCCTCCAGGGTCGCTGTCGGGGTCTGCGGGCGTCGTGGTGGGGGGTAGCTGGTCCATCTCGTGATGCTCCTTACGATGAAGTGGTCGACCGATGAGGGCGGCGAACTCCTCGCGGGTGCCGAGGTAGTGGTCGGCGTCGATAAGCCGCCCGGCCACCTGGGCGCGATCGGTGAACTGCAACACCTCGACGCCCAGCGCACCGTAGGAGTCCCAGCTGCCCGGAGCGTGCGACTGGTACATCACCGAAGCGGGTGCGGACGCGACGCTGACGTACGACGACGCCCACAGCGGCGGCAGCCCGGCAAGCGAGGGCTGTCCGAGCCGGTCCCAGTACCAGTGCGGCAGGTAGAGCAGCGGCACCCGGACGCCGAGGCGCCGGCATGCGGCCATGAAGCCGCGGATTCCGGCGATCGTCAGGGCTGGTGTCTGCCCGTCAGCGGCGATGGCCTCGGCGTCGAGCATGCCGGGCACTCCGGCGGTGTCCAGAGCCTCGGCGAAGGCTCCTGCCTGCGCGTCCTCGTTGCCCGCGTGCAGGTAGTGATAGCCCAGGGTCAGCAGCCCGGCCGCGCCGCCGCGACGCAGGAAGTCCGCGGACCCGGCCGCCAGGTAGGACCCGTCGGCGCCCTCGGACACCTTGACGGCCATGAAATCGAAGCCCTCGCGGCGGATCTCCTCGATGGCGATACCGGCCTGGAACCGCGGGTGGATGTCCACCCCATAGATCCCCATGACGCCCTCCGGTCAGCAAGATCCCCAGAGTCCGCCGCCTGGGTGCGCTCTGCGCAGCAGCGACGATAGCTGTCCCTTGTGAGGTTTGCCGCAATCCCCAGGTCGTCTGCTGGATCGCGCTCGTTCCCCCTCAGCAGGCAGCATTCCGGTGGCGAGATCGATGTCGGGAGGCCACCTTGCCACCGGAGCCGGCCGTGCGACACCCACCATGGGTCTGGCAGGTGTGGTGGCCGTCGTGCTCGCCACGCTGATGGCGCTGGTCGCCCCGATTCCTGCGGCCCCTGCGGCCGCGCATACCACCGAGACGCTGACCGCGACGGTTCAGTCGCTCTTCGCCGGACTGTGCCTACCAGGTCGCCCGGGGTGCTGGTAGATCAGATAGGCGACGTCGTCATCGTGACCATCGCTGAGCAGTCCCGCGGCGAGCCGCTCGGCGATCGCGGCGGGGGCAAGGTGGTAGTTTTCGGCGAGGATCTCGCGGGCACTGTCGATGCCGTCGTCGAGGGAGCGTCGGCGGCGTTCGACCAACCCGTCGGTGTAGAGCAGCACGGTGTCACCCGGGGCAAGCTTGGCGCCGGCTCCGCGCCGGGCCACATCCGCGGTGGCCAACGGGACGCCGCGGGCGTCGTCGAGCAGCTCAGTGCCGCCAGCGGCGCGGGCGATGATAGCCGGGAGATGGCCAGCGCAGCTGTAGCACACCGCGCCGGTGCCGTGGTCGAGGATGGCGCAGAACACGGTGGTGCAGCGTGCCGCGGGGATCAGTGCGGCCACCCGGTCCAGCGCGGTGAGCACTTGTGCCGGGGTGTGGTTTTCCAGCAGCAGGGTGCGGCAGGCGGTGCGGAGCTGGCCCATCACGGCGGCGGCGGGCAGCCCGGAGCCGACGCAGTCGCCGACGGCCACCCCCACCCGATCCCCACCCAGCTCGACGATGTCGTACCAGTCACCACCGACCGACAGGTGGCTGACGGCGGGTTCGTAGCGCACCGCGAACCCGGCGGGAAGCACCGTCGGCCCGAGAATGGCGCGTTGCAGGGTCAGCGAGGCGGTGCGTTGCTCGTCGAACAGCCGGGCCCTGGCCAAGGCTTGACCGAGGTGACCGGCGAGGTCGGACAGCAGCGCGGTGTCCTCGTCGCGGAAGGGGCGTCCCGGGTCCAGCTCGAGCCAGACCACGCTGGTGTGGGTACCGGACCGGATCGGGGCGCCGGCCACCGTAGGCCGAGGTGGATCCACCGACCGGTCACCGGCCTGGCAGTGCGCTCGCCCTGTGGTGTGGATTCGCGTGATCGACGCCCTGGTCGCAGGGGACAGCGCTGCCCACGACGTGCCCGCCCCGAGTACCGACCCCTGACCGGCGAGATCCCAGCTGACGATCATCGCGCGGCGGGTGGCCCAGTTGGCGGTCAGCTCGGCCAGCCCGGTCGTTAACACGCCGTCGGAGTCGCTGACTCCGGCCAGCCGCCCGGTGAGCCGTGACACGGCCGCGTCGCGCCGCGCGCTGAGGTGCTCGGCGGTGACGTCGCGCATCGTGGCCACCAGCGCCGCGACGGTGCCGTCCGGACGGGTGACCGTGCCCCACGTGATCGAGAGCCAGATCCGCCGACGGTCTGCGCCATGTCGCATCGGCAGCACGTACCGGCCGTGCCGGCCGGCTAGTGCGGCGGTGAACGCGGCGTGGACCTGCGCGAAGTCCTCGGGTTCCTGCACCGGGTCGGGCCACCAAGGGTACGGCGGTACACAAGGCAGATCCTTGGCAGCGTAGCCGACGATGCCGGTGAACGCGTCGTTAACCTCGACGACGGTGCCGTCGGAGTCGGCGACGTACATGCCGTCCTGGATCGCGCTGATCAGGGCGGACCGCCAAGCCGACTCCTGGCTCCGCAGCCGGGCCAACATCAGGTTGGATCGCACCCGGGCCAGCAGGTCGGCCGAGGAGAACGGCTTGACCAGGTAGTCGTCCGCGCCCGCGGCCAGCCCCTCGCCGGTGGCCTCCTCGCCGGCCCGCGCGGACAGCAGGATGATCGGGATCGCGGCGGTGGCTGGGTCCGCGCGCAGCGCGGAAAGCAGCCCGAACCCGTCCAGCCGCGGCATCATCACATCGGTGAGCACCAGGTCCGGACGATCCACCCGGACCTGCTCCAGCGCGCTGCGGCCGTCGCCGGCGAGCAGCACCCGGTAGTGCGGCTCCAGCAGCCGCGCCACGAACCGGCGCAGGTCCAGGTTGTCCTCGGCGACCAGCACCGTCGCGCCAGCCGTGGGTCCCACGTCGACCGGAGCCGTCGCGGGGGCGTCGCGGTCCGAGCCGCTCCACTGCAGCGCTTCCTCGCGGTAGAGCTCCACCGCCGAGCAGGCCCAGGTGTCGGCGGGGACGGTGCCGGTTCGGGCCGCGGCCGGAAGCGCCACGGTGAACGTCGAGCCCGCCCCGGGAACGCTGTCCACGCTCACCCGGCCCTGATGCAGGCCGGTCAGCTCGGCGACCAGGGCCAACCCGATCCCGGAGCCCTCGTGGCTGCGCCCGCTCGCGCCGCGAACCCGGTGGAAGCGCTGGAACAGCAGCGGCAGCTCCGCCGCCGGGATGCCGATCCCGGTGTCGGCGACGGCCAGCTCCACGCCCCCGTCGCCGCTGGTGCGCAGGGTGACAGTGACCTCGCCGGCCAGGGTGTATTTCACCGCGTTGGACAGCAGGTTCAGCACGATCTTTTCCCACATCTCCACGTCCACGGCCACTGCGTCGCCAAGGTCGGGACAGTCGATGGTGGCGCGCAGGCCGGCGCGGGTGATGGCCGGGGCGAAGGACTCGGCGATCCCGCGGGTCAGCGCGGCCAGGTCCACCGCCACCCGGTCCGGGGTCAGCCGGCCGCCCTCCAACCGGGCGAAGTCGAGCAGGGTGTCCACCAGCCGGCGCAACCGGCCGCTGTTGCGCCGGATCAGTTCCACCCGGGTCCGCTGCCCCGGCGACAGCGGGTCCTGGGTGTCGGCGAGGCTGTCCTCGGCCGGCGCGGTGATCAACGTGAGCGGGGTGCGGAGTTCGTGGCTCACTCCGGTGAAGAACTCGGTCTTGGCCTGGTCCAGCTCGGCCAGTGCCTCAGCCCGCCGGTGTTGCGCCTGGTAGGTCTGGGCGTCGGCGATCGCGGTGGCCACCTGCCTGGCGACCAGGTCGAGGAACCGGTGGTAGTCGGCGTCCAGCGCCCGATAGGGGTTGACCCCGGCGAACAGTGCCCCCACCGGATCACCGCCGCCGGCCGTGGCGAGCGGCATCGCGACCGCGGCATCAGGTGGGGCATCGCCCATCGGGCTGCCGGTGGGGGTGAACAAGCCCGGGTAGTCGGCGGCCAGCCCGGTCAGCACCTGCGCCTGCTTGGAGTTCAGCACCGCCCACAGCGGCTTCTCGGCGTCGCGGTCGGGATCCAGCTCGGTCGGCACGATCCGGGGGTCATCGACCATCCCGCAGAACGCCGCCCGCTGGGCTGTGCTGCCCTCGGTGTCGAGCAGGTAGATCGAGGCGAACGGGATATCGGCGCGGCTGCGCGCCAGCACCTCAAGCGCGGCGTCGCAGGCGCCCTGCACCGTCGGCGCCGTGACCGCGGAGATGTTTCCCAGCTCCCGCACGGTGCGCAGCCGCCGCTCGTTGAGCACCCGGTCGGTGGTCTCGATGACCGCGGTGAACACCCCGGCCACCCCACCGGTCTCGTCGCGGATCGGGCTGTAGGAGTAGGTGAAGTACGCCTCCTCCAGGTAGCCGTGCCGCATCGCCGGCAGCAGCTGATCGTCCGACCAGGTGGCCTGCCCGGATTCGAGCACGCTGCGCAGCTGCGCGCCGATGATGTGCCACATCTCCGGCCACACCAGCTCGCCCGGCTTGCCCAGCGCCGGATGCTTGGCCGGCCCCAGGATCGGCACCCAGGCATCGTTGTAGATCAACGCCAGTTCGGGGCCCCACCAGATCACCATCGGGTGCCGCGAGGCAAGGCAGATGCTCGCCGCGGTGCGCAGGCTCTGCGGCCAGCCGGCGATCGGCCCCAGCGGGGTGGTCGACCAGTCCAGCTCGGCGATCATTTCCCCGGTTCGCCCACCCGAGGCCAGGAACGACCACTCGACCGGCCGCTGGCTCCCCGCCCCGCCGGACATCCCCACCGCCTCTCGCCTGCCGCAGTATCGCACGAATCGGACCCTGCTCCGCGGCCCTGATTTCTTCACCACTGAGGTCACATCCGCACCAGCGGGTAGGTGTAGGGATGTACTTCGGACGTGCCACAGCTGGCAACTTTCGTGAGAAGTTGCCGTGGGTGGCACCTCCGCGCGAGGCGACACTGGTTCCGTGAGAGACACGGACAGTGACTGATCTTCTCGTCAACCCGGCAGTCGGCTGGTATCTGGCAGCGCGGAGGCGCGCCGAGGCAGGACCACACCGGCTACGGCGAAGGCGCCGGCGGCCGCGACATGCCGAAACGTCAGCCCGGCGGCCACGCGGCCAGCACGGCTATGATGATCACGGTGGCCGATCCTGACCGTCGACTGCGAGATGAAGACTCGAAAGGGGTGTTGACCGTTTCGAGGACGGCGAAACCGGCAGCGGCGAAATTGCTCACCCTCGTGCTGCTGCTGGCAGGCCTAGCAGGACTGGTGGATTGCGGCGGCTCAGCGACGTCACCGGCCGCTTTCTCCTCGTCGTGCACCGGCTCGGGCACCGCCTTGTCCGGCGCCGCGGCTACCCGGACGATCCCGGCGCGCGTTGTGCACACGGCCACTGCCACGCTGGTCCTGGTACCGGTGTGCCTGTCCGGGCACGGCCCGTACCCGTTCGTTCTCGACACCGGCGCGACCCAGTCGCTGGTGGACCGGACCCTGGCCGACCAGCTGCATCTGGCCTTGACCGGGACGTCCACCCCGGCCACCGGGGTGGCATGCACCGTGGCGGCCGCTCACGTTCAGATGCCGAGCTGGTCGGTGGGTGAGGTGCCGCTGCGCGCGCAGACGCTGACCTCGCTGCCGCTGACGGGAGCTCCCGAAGGTCCCCACATCGCCGGCCTGCTGGGTTCGGACGTGTGGAGCCGATTCGGCCGGTTCCAGCTCGATTACCGCGCCGGGCAGGTGCTGCTGCCCGGCCCCGAGCAGGCCACCGCCCCAACGTCGGCGCCGCCGTCCCCTGCCGATCCCGCGCCATCGGCGCCGGGCAGCCAGCGCGTGCCGATGACCGTCATCCGCTCGGGGGCCTCCACCGTGGCGGTGGTCCCAGTGACCATCGAGGGCGCGGGGTCCAGAAGGTTCGCCCTCGACACCGGTGCGTCGAGCTCAGTGGTGGACCGCAGGGTTGCACAGCAGCTGTCGCTGCCGCCGGTGGGGCGGGCTGGCAACGCGGCCGGAGTATCCTGTTCGGCCAAGTCGCAACCCGTCCACGTGGACTCCTGGCGGGTCGGTGTGGTCACGCTGCCCGCCCAGGACCTCAACAGCATCGCGCTGCCGGTTCCCGGCCTGGACGGCCTGCTGGGTTCCGACGTCCTGTCCCGGTTCGGCACCGTGACCATCGACTACGCCGCCAGTCGCCTCGTGCTCGGCGGTTAACGCCCGACCATCAGTCGTCCGTCGTCCTGCGCAGCCGCTTGAGGAGCATCCGGCGTCGCTTGTCGGCGAGCCGGCGCTCGCGAGCGGCCCGGGACGGGCGAGTTGGCCGGCGGGTGGGTGGATCCGGGGCCAGCGCAGCGCGCAGCATCGCGGTGAGCCGGGCTCGGGCAGCTTCCCGGTTACGCAGCTGGGAGCGGTACTCGCTGGCCACCACCGTCAGGACTCCATCGACTAGCCGGTTGGACAGCCGCTCTCGGACACGGGCCCGTTGCTGCTCGTTGAGTGCCGTGCTGGCCGACACGTCAAAGATCAATTCGACGCGCGAGTCGGTGGTGTTCACGCCCTGCCCACCGGGCCCACCCGACCGGGAGAACCGCCACCGCAGCTCACCCTCCGGAATCAACACCTACCCAGCATGCCTGACATCGCGATTCGGCTCCGAATGGCGCTCCCGGGTACCTGCCGGACCGCCATTCGGAGCCGAATCGCGGCTGGGTTACTCCCCGGAGCCGGATTTCATGCCGGCGGAGATGAGGTCCATGACCGCTGAGTCGGCGAGGGTTGTGACGTCGCCTATGTCGCGATGCTCGGCTACGTCGCGTAGCAGGCGGCGCATGATCTTGCCGGATCTCGTTTTCGGCAGGTCGGCGACGACCATGATCTGCCTCGGCTTGGCGATCGCGCCGATCTCCTTGGCCACGTGGTTGCGCAGCGCCTTGATCGCCTCCTCGCCCTTCGCCTCGTCCTCGGCGACGTGGCCGCGCAGGATCACGAACGCGACGATGCCCTGCCCGGTAACCGGGTCCGGAGCGCCGACGACGGCGGCCTCGGCCACCGTCGGATGCGACACCAGCGCGGACTCCACCTCGGTGGTGGAGATCCGGTGCCCGGAGATGTTCATGACGTCGTCGACCCGGCCGAGCAACCAGATCGCGCCGTCGTCGTCGTACTTGGCGCCGTCCCCGGCGAAGTAGTAGCCCTGCTCGGCGAAGCGCGACCAGTAGGTCTCCCGGTAGCGCTCGTCGTCACCCCAGATGGTGCGCAACATCCCCGGCCAGGGCTGGTCCAGCGCCAGATAGCCGCCCTGACCGTGGCTGACCGGGGTGCCGGACTCGTCCACCACGGTGGCGCTGATGCCGGGCAGTGGGCGCATCGCCGAGCCGGGTTTGGTCGCGGTGACGCCGGGCAGCGGTGAAATCATGATCGCGCCGGTCTCGGTCTGCCACCAGGTGTCCACGATCGGGCAGCGGTCGCCGCCGATGTGCTCCCGGTACCACATCCAGGCCTCGGGGTTGATCGGCTCCCCAACGCTGCCCAGCACCCGCAGCGACGACAGATCGAACTTCTCCGGGATCTGGCTGCCCCACTTCATGAACGTGCGGATCAGGGTCGGCGCGGTGTAGTAGAGCGTCACGCCGTATTTCTGCACGATCTCCCAGTGCCGGCCCTCGTGCGGGGTGTTCGGGGTGCCTTCGTACATCACCGACGTCGCCCGGTTGGCCAGCGGACCGTAGACGATGTAGCTGTGCCCGGTCACCCAGCCGATGTCGGCGGTGCACCAGTAGACGTCCTGGCCGGCCTTGTGGTCGAACACGACGTGGTGGGTGTACGCGCACTGGGTGAGGTAACCGCCGGAGGTGTGCAGGATGCCCTTGGGCTTCCCAGTAGTGCCCGAGGTGTAGAGGATGAACAGCGGTTGCTCGCTGTCGAACGCCTCGGGGGTGTGCTGGTCGGACTGGTCATCCACCAGATCGTGCCACCACAGGTCGCGGCCTTCCGTCCAGTCGACGTCGATGCCGGTTCGCTGGACCACCACGACGTTGCGCACCGTCGAGGTCTCCTTGAGCGCCTCGTCGGCGTTGGCCTTCAACGGGGCCGCCTTGCCGCGCCGGTACTGGCCATCGGCGGTGATCACCAGTTTGGCTTTCGCGTCATTGATCCGCTGGCGCAGCGACTCGGCGGAGAAGCCACCGAACACCACGTTGTGCGGCAGGCCCAGCCGCGCGCAGGCGAGCATGGCGAAGGCCGCCTCGGGAATCATCGGGAGCTGGATGGCGACACAGTCCCCGGTCTGCAAGCCCAGTGACAGCAGGGCGTTGGCTGTTTTGCAGACCTCACGCTGCAGGTCGGCGTAGGTGATGGTGCGGGTGTCGCCCGACTCGCCCTCCCAGTGGAAGGCGACCTGCTCGCCGTGGCCGTCCTCGACGTGGCGGTCGACGCAGTTGTAGGCGACGTTGAGCTTGCCACCGATGAACCACTTCGCGAACGGCGCGTTCGACCAGTCACAGACCTGTTCGAAGTCGGTATCCCAGTGCAGCCGGTGAGCCTGCTGAGCCCAGAATCCTTCCCGGTCTGCGTCTGCTTGGTCATAGAGCGCCGCGGTGGCGTTCGCCTGCGCGGCGAACTCCTCGCTTGGGGGAAACGCCCGGCTCTCGGTCTGCAGATTGGCGAGGCGCTGGCTCGAGTCACCCATCGCGGAAGGACCTCCTGTGTCGCGTGCGTCACGGTCAGCTGATGACGGTAGTAGCCCCCCCATCCCAGGGCTACCGCTGTCTCCCGACTGCAGCTTGGAGACAGCCGCAGTCACCCGTCATCGTTGGCCCGGCGCAGAATCGCGGCGAACTCGCGGTCCGGGTCCTTGACTGCTACCCACGCAGCCGGGGAGCGCCTCACAGGAATCCCAGTGCGGGAGTAACGGGATCCTCTGCCGTAGTCGGCAGTTCGCGAGTCGTTTCATCATGCGAGACGAATAGCTCAACATGCGAGATGCGCGGCTAGCATCCAAGTCATGACTGCTACAAGCCACCCGCGCGAGTGGGATGCCGCGACATACGACTCCTTGCCGCTGCCGCACCAACGGTGGGGTCGCGGGGTGCTGGCGAGGCTTGCGCTGCGAGGCGACGAGCGGGTGCTCGACGTTGGTGCCGGCACCGGCCGTGACATCGCGGCGCTGCTCGAACGGCTGCCCCGCGGCCATGTCGTCGCGGTGGACGGCTCGACGGCCATGCTCGCCAAGCTTCGCGGCCGCCTCGCGGGCGTCGGTCCCGACCGGCTGACGACCCTGCATGCCGACCTCACCGCCCCGCTAACGCTCGACGAACCGGTCGATGCGGTGTTCTCGGTCGCGACGCTGCATTGGGTTCCCGACCACGGATCCCTCTTCGGATCGCTGGCCGGAGTACTGCGGCCCGGCGGCGTGCTTCGAGCCGAATGGGGCGGCGCCGGCAATGTTGCCAATGTCGAGACCGCGCTGGTCGACCTCGGACTACCGCGAATTGGCGAGTCATGCAATTTCTTCACCGCGAAGCAGACCACCGAGCGGCTGGCCGCGGCCGGTTTCACTGACATCGATGTCGTCTGCGTGCCGGATTCCGCCCGGATGGAATCCGGCGCGCAATTCGAGGCGTTCCTGACCAGCGTTGTGCTCAGCGCCGTCCTCGACTCCATTCCGACTGGACAGCGCCAGCAAGTCGCCAAGGACGTGGCTGCTCGACTGCCCGAGCCGCAGGTGGATTTCATGCGGCTCCAGGCGTCCGCGCGCCGGGCCGCCTGAGGGCACGCATCCAACGATGAGGGCCCAGGGCGGCCTACTCAGATGCTGGGCACGAGGATCTCGCCGTGGGCCGTGCCCTCTATAGCTGTGAGGTAGGTCTGTGCGATCATCGACGCCGGTGTGCCGCTCCGGTCAAGTTCGAGCGCGTCGAGCGTTTCCTGCACCCAGCCGGGTCTTACGACGTTGACGCTCGTTCCGGTTCCGATCTCGATTGCCGCATGTCGCACGAATTGCTCGTCACGTTCGTGCCGTGGACATGACCTAGGGTCCATCAACATCGGCTGTGCCCTGGTGAAGCCACGTCGTGGAACGTGGCGATCCGCTCGGCGAACGTCGGCCCGGGCGCGAGCGGCCCGAGCGTCCCGAGCTTCCCTGGGTTGTGCTCGCTTGCGGTGGTGTAGGTAGCAACCGTTCCCGGATGCGAGCGCAAGTAACGGTCGAGTTCCAAGCCCACGAGCCGTGTTCCACCGGAGCTGCGCGCGACTAGCGCTGGGTCGTTCGAGGCCACGATTCGGACAAGCTGGTCCTGGTAGCCGAACACCCGGACGGCCTCGGGAACGACGAGGTGGTTCCAGGCGCCGGGTTCGGTGCGCAGGCCGCTGAACATCTCGAAAGAGGTGTCGGTCTTGAGTCCGAGATACGGGCATAGGCCGTTGACGACCAACACGAGGATGCCCACGACCAGGATCGGGTGCCCGATCCGCAGCGAGCGGGTCGGGTGCAGCGGCGGTCTCGGCGCCGCCCGCCGGGAAAACACGAGCAGAATCGCGCCGCCGACGGCGAGCACCATCACGACGAGCCGCGTGCCGTCTCCGATCAAGGTCGACACCACCGCGGACGGTGTGCCGAGTAGGCCGGGTGCGGGGTTGGCGGAGCCCAGGTCCGCCCCGGCAAGCCAGGCGCCGACCAGCACGGCGAGGACGAGGGCCTGGACGCCTCGTGCCGGCCTCGTCCGGTCGGCCCATTGAGTGATGCCGGGATACCCGGCGAGGAGCTTGCGCACCCGCTCGGGCGTGTCGAGAGGCAGGAACGCGACGTAGAACGCGAAGGCCAGGGCGGTGAACGGGACGTTGCCCGCGAGGGCGAGGACGGTGTGGAAGCCCACGCCGAGCGCCAGGGCAAGTAGCCGGGTCCGCGGGACGGCCAGCAGGATCGGCAGGGCGACCTCAATCAACACCGTCCCCCAGATCGCGGGCTCGACCTGCCACCGACCGTCGAGCAGGGACGGGTCGAACCAGACGATCTGGCGCGACATCGAACTCGCGCAACTGGTGGCCGGGTCGAAGAAGCTGGTGTTCATCTTCGCCAGGGCGGCGGACGCATAGACCACGAGCAGCGAGACGCGCAGGAAGGGAGCGATCCCCTCGAACACCGCGCCGGGAGTCGGGACCTGCCGCGCCCGGAGCGTCGTCCACCCGAGGTAGCCGAGCACGCCGGCCCCGCTGATCAGATAGAGCAGCCGGTGGCTACCGACAAAGGGCATGTCGAGCGCCACCGAGACGACCTTGGCCGCCGTCATCGCAGCGAACCGGGCGACCGAGGTGGGCCGCAGCAACACCCACAGCGCCGCAAGGACCACGAGGGCATGTGCGGACTGGAGCTCGAAGCCGCCCCACCAGAGCTGGTCGAGGATCAACGCGACAGCGAACAGCGCGGAGAACAGGCCGAAAAGCCAACCGGTATCCGCCTGCCGACGCGGTGGGTCGGCGACTGGTGCACTCACGCCGCTCCCGCTTCTGCGCAATCGGAGCCCTAGCCCTGGGACCAAAATCCCAAGACAACCAAGTCAACATAGCCGCCACGAGGAGCCCCCCGTACCTCCGGCCGCCCGCCGTTCCCTCTCCGCAACCACGTCGAGACGCAGCGACACCCGCTCGACAGGCCCCACCTCAGCCGGTCGACCCGCAAGATGATCGGGCAACGGGTGCGACCGGCTGGTGTGCGGACGGAGGCGCTGGCTGTGGCGTCCTCGGTGAGCTCGTCGAGGACGGTCGAGAGCCGGCGCATCGCGGCTAGCGCGTCGGCCAGCGCGTCTTTGCCCATGGCGCGGGTCATGCGACCGGCAAGCGCAGCATGTGCGGGATCGATCCCGGACAGCGCCTCGCGCCCGTCCAGAGTCGGTGCGACGAGCTTGGCGCGGCGGAGGGCCGGGTTCGGTCGATACTCCGCGCTCGACCAGCAGATCGGCGATCCGCTGCACACTCTGGCGGGTGATATCCATTTCGCGGGCGATGCCAGCGACCGACAGCGGCCGTTTGAGCAGGGCGCCCAGGACCTGCCACCACGCCGCAGTAAGCCCGAGCGGACGAGCCATCTTCTTCTACGACCCAGACGGTGACGTGCCCGCCGACCGACGGTTTCGGTTGCTGCGTAGGTCGTCCGCACCTGCTCGTCGGTGCCGGGGCCGCCGGCGAACCAGACCGCGGTCAGCACGTGGGGTGCGAACTGCCTCAGTTAGCGCCCACCTGCTCATCGCCGACCTCCGGGTCGAGCAGGACCACCGACCCTGGCGTGCTCTGAGGTGCTGTCGGCGCTGCATGAGGCTGCCTGGCGTGGTCAGTTCGGAGCCGACGAGGCGGCGGCGGGCCCGCGCTTTGTTCGCCGGACTGCCGGTGCGTTTCGCGGACTCCGGACTTCTCGGCGCCGAGGCGTGGCGGATCGCCGATGAACTGGGACTGGCCAAGACCCTAGTCTCGCGTGGTGCCTGCAGACCCGCTGGCCCCACTGATGGATCTTCCCGGAGTCGGGGAAGCCGTCACGCGCGCTCGCGACGCGATAACCGCTGCGCACCAGCACCCGGCTAACCGGCGTAGCTGGCCGGCCACGGCGGCCGAGGCGTCGGTACGGGCCGCCCGCGCTTCGGCCGCGCTGGACGGCGGTAGCCCCACGTTGCCCGGCGACGGGTCGGTGCGCGACCCGGTGCTGGCCGGCGCCTTGCGGGTGGCGGAGGCATTGGGCGGCCTGCTCAGTACCTGGCGACGGGCTCCGCTACAGGCCCTGGCCCGACTACACGTGCTCGCCGCGAGGGATCTCCTGCCCGGTCCGCAGCTGGGCCGGCCGGACTCGTCGCGGGACATCACCGCCCGGCTCGAGGGGTTGGCGAGGTTGGTCACCGGGGGCAGCCAGGTTGCTGCGCCGGTACTGGTCGCGGTGGTGCACGGCGAGCTGCTGGCGCTGGCGCCCTTCGCGCAAAGCAACGGTGTGGTCGCCAGGGCCGCGGCCCGCCTCACGCTGGTGTCCAGCGGTCTGGATCCCAAGGGACTGATCGTGCCGGAGGTAGCCCACCTGCGCCGTGCGGGGCAGTACCGGACCGCTGCGGCCGGTTTCGCCAGCGGTAGCGCACTCGCGGTTGGCCAGTGGATCGTGCACTGCTGCACCGCGCTCACCGCCGGGTCGCAGGAGGCGGTCTCGATCGCCGAAGCGGTCACTGCGAGTAACAGCTAACGAGATCGCGTGGCAGCCGAAGCGGGCGACGCCAGCCCTCTGCTGATTATGACGACGGCGGCGCTACTGGGAGCCCATCACAAGCTTCCAGTGGCGCCGCCGTCTGCACGGACTGCCGGGGTACCAAGCGTGCAACTCGTGTCGTACCCTGCGGTGTCTCGGCGCCCGTATCCCCAGAGGACACGGTACGCAGACCCTTGACGACAAGCCTCCCGCGGCGTGCTGCGCGTGGGGTGCCCGACGCCCGTGCACGGAGCTCCGGACGGGGTTGACGGTACTTCTCTGCCGCACCGCCCCTGGCCTTCCGGATGTCCGTGTAGTCATGTCTACTCCGTGACCGGGGGCACAGCAAGAGGCCCGATCAGGCACCGCACTTCGATTACTCTCCGCGCGAATAGCCGGTAGGGGCCACCCGTTTGGTCCAGGCGAAGTCCCATTGAGCCGAGCCGGCTCAACGCTGCCGTCGCCGCAACCCGTACCAGGCGACGCCGGCAGCGGCCGCTGCGCCCAATCCCACCGCTGCGGCGATCTGGGCACCGGAGGGCGCCGGAATTCGCGTCCGCAGCGAGACCGGGTTGGAGAATGCGAGCACCGGCCAACCCCGCAGCAGCGCCTCCCGGCGCAGCGCCCGGTCCGGGTTTACCGCCGTCGGGTGCCCAACCGCCTCCAGCAGCGGCAGATCCGTGATCGAGTCGGAGTAGGCGTGGCAGCGTTGGAGGTCAAAACCGCGTTCCTCGGCCAGCCGCCGGGCGGCGAGCGCCTTGTTCTCTCCTGCGCAGTAGAACTCCACGTCTCCGGTATATCGACCGTCGTGGGTCACCATGCGGGTGGCCAGAGTGTGCGTTGCGCCGATCATCGTGGCGATTGGCGCAACGACCTCCACCCCGGAGGCCGACACCACGACGATGTCCTCGCCTCGCTGGCGGTGTGCCGCGATGAGCTCGGTCGCCTCGGCGTAGACCAGTGGGTCCACCACGTCGTGCAGCGTCTCCTCGACGATCGCCGTCACCTGGGCGATATCCCAACCGGTGCACTGGGCCGTGATGTGCGCACGCATCCGTTCCATCTGCTCGGTGTCGGCCCCGGCCAGCAAGTACATGAACTGGGCGTAGGTGCTCTTGAGTACCGCGCGCCGGTTGATCAAACCTTCCTGGAAGAACGCTCGGGAGAACACAAACGCACTGGACTTCGCGATGATGGTCTTGTCCAGGTCGAAAAATGCCGCGATGCCCGAGGAGTTCGGGCTGCTAGAGCTCACGACAGGCAGCATATGAGGCAACGACTGCGCTCTATCCACAGCGTTCCAGTTATCCACATGTCGATCTTGAACTGTTGGCCTGGGCGCCCCGGCCCGATGACAGTGGCACCCGACGCCCTGGGGAGCACGGGGCGCGGGACCTGTGGGGGCAACAGTGCGGATAAGCGGAGGATGCTCGGGTGCCCGGCGGCCGATGATGATCATGGCTGCAGGTGGGCTCGCCGACGAGGTTGCCCGACTTGCGGCGGCAGCGGGGTGTGATCCCCAGCGGGTGACCGACCCTGCGACGGTACGCGAACAGTGGAGCTGCGCCGCGCTGATCCTGCTGGACGTCGACGCGGCGAGGGCTAGCGCCTGCGCCGACCTGCCCCGCAGAGATGGGGTGGTGATCGTCTCCGCGGACAGTGATCCGGAGGTGTGGCGATCCGCGGTCGCGGTGGGTGCCCAACACGTGGCTGTGTTGCCGGACGCTGAAGCATGGCTGGTGGGGACATTGGCCGATGCGGTGGAGTCGCCGGCCGACCCGGGACGAGTGCTGGCAGTGCTCGGTGGCCGCGGTGGCGCCGGGGCGTCAGTGTTCGCGACCGCCGTCGCTGTGGCGGTCGCGGAAGCGGGACGCCACGCCATGCTGGTCGACTGCGACGCGCTGGGCGGCGGCCTGGACCTCGTCCTGGGCGCCGAGAAGATGGACGGCCTGCGGTGGTCGGGGCTCGCGCTGGGGGATGGCCGGGTACCGGCTGCCGCGCTGCACGCAGCACTGCCCACGCCCCGCGTGAGCGGTCGGGGTGGGCTGACGGTGTTGTCTTGCGGACGTTCGGATTGTGATCGGGACGGTCCAGGACCGGACGGCGTGGCGGTGCGCACGGTGTGCGTCGCCGGCCGCCGCGCTGGCGAGACAGTGGTCTGCGATGTGCCCCGGCATCCCTGCGAGCCGGGCACCGCAGCGCTGGAGTCCGCAGATCTGGCGGTGCTGGTCGTGCCGGCAGAGGTCCGGGCCTGCGCTGCCGCCGCGACGGTGGCGGCGCGCGTACGGCGCTACGGGGTTGCGTTGCAGCTGGTGGTGCGGGGACCGGCACCGGGTGGGATCACTCCCAGCGACCTCAGCCGGGCTCTGGACCTTCCCCTGCTCGCCGCCATGCGACCGCAGCCCGGCTTGGCCGGCGCGCTGGACCGCGGCGCGATCCCGGGCCGGTCCCGGGGGCCGCTGGCCACCGCCGCCCGTCAGGTGTTGGCGATACTCGACGGCTCCAGCCGGGCTGCGGGCGCGGCGGCGTGACCTCGTCCGGGCGCCAAGCCGCCGCCCCCACGCTGCCCGAACAGTTGGTCGACCGGGTCCGACACCGGTTGGCCGCCGCTGGGGTAGCGGTTTCTCCGGCCGCGGTGGCCGCCGCGGTGCGGGCCGAGTCCGATGGTGTGCTGGCCGATCTGCAGGTGCTCTCGGCGCTGCGCGAGCTGCAGCAGGAACTCGTCGGGGCTGGCCCGCTGGAACCGCTGCTGGCCGACCCGGAGACCACCGATGTGCTGGTCAGCGGGCCCGACCAGGTGTGGGTCGAGCAGGCCGGCGAGCTGCGCCGCACCGCGGTGCGCTTCGCCGACGCCGACGCGGTGCGCAGGTTGGCTCAGCGGTTGTCGCTGGCTGCCGGGCGACGCCTCGACGATGCATCGCCTTACGTCGATGCTCCGCTGCCCGGCGGCGTCCGGCTGCACGCCGTGCTGCCGCCGATCGCCGCTGGCTGCACCTGCATCTCGCTGCGCGTGTTGCGGCCGACCACCCACGGCCTGGACGCGCTCCAGGCGGTGGGCAGCGTGTCGCCCGAGGCCGGCGGGCTGCTGCGGGCCATCGTCGCCGCCCGGCTGGCCTTCCTCGTCGTCGGCGGTACGGGGAGCGGGAAGACCACCCTGCTCGCCGCGTTGCTGGGCTGCGTGCCCGCCGGCGAGCGCATCGTGTGCGTCGAGGAAGCCCCCGAGCTAGCGCCGGCGCACCCGCATGTCGTCCGGTTGACCACCCGGGCGCCCAACGTCGAAGGTGCCGGAGAGGTGACGCTGCGAGACCTGGTGCGTCAGGCGCTGCGGATGCGTCCGGACCGGCTGGTGGTCGGCGAGGTGCGCGGGGCTGAGGTGTGTGAGCTGCTCGCCGCACTCAACACCGGCCACCAGGGCGGTGCTGGCACGCTGCACGCGAACTCACCCGCCGAGGTGCCCGCCCGGCTGGAGGCGCTGGCCGCATTGGGGGGCATGGCGCGCTATGCATTGCACAGCCAGCTCGCCGCTGCCGTGCACGTGGTGCTGCATGTGGTGCGGCGCGACGGGGTGCGTGGGCTGGCCGCGGTGGGAGTGCTGCATCGCGATAGCGATCTGGTTCGGGTGCTACCGGCCTGGCAGGACGGCCGCTGGGGACCTGGGAAGCAACGCCTGCACGACCTGCTGGAAGCTCGAGGTGCCGGGTGCTGAGCCTCGCAGTGGCGACTCTGGCGGCCGGGGTGCTGTGCTGGCCGGCGGGGGTGGGTCGCGGCCGGCTCACCGGGTTGCGCCGCCGTCAGGCCCGGGTAGCCCCGGACCGCAGGAGCTGCGCCACCCGGCGTTGTGGCCTGTTGCTGGTGGCCCTGGCGGCGGCAGTCGGAGCGTTGCTGGCCGGGCCGGGTGGCGGCCTGGCCGCCGCCATGGTTTCCGGCACCGCCGTCGCGCGCCGGCGGGCCGGCAGGGATCGCCGCATCGCGGCCACGGCGGCGACCGGACTGTCTGATGCCCTCGGTGTGCTGGTAGCGGAACTGCGGGTCGGCGCTCATCCCGGTGACGCGATCACGGCAGCCGCCGACATCCACTCTGGAGGCTCCCCCGATGTGCTCTCAAACGGGGGTAAAGACATTGTCCGGGCACTGTCCGCAGTGGCCGCCGCGGCCAGACTCGGCGGAGACGTCCCGGCGGTGTTGCGCAATGCGGGTCCGGCGCCGTTGCGCGCGTGGCTGGGCCGGCTCGCAGATGCGTGGTCGCTGGCCGACCGCTACGGGATCCCACTCGCGGACCTGCTCGACGCGGTGCGCTCGGACACCGAGCACCGGGTGCGATTCGCCGCTGAGGTGCAGGCCCGGCTCGCTGGGCCCCGGGCGACCGCTGCGGTGCTCGCCGGGTTGCCGCTGCTTGGGTTGGCGCTTGGTCAGGGGGTAGGCGCCGCCCCGTGGCGCGTGCTGTGCGAGACCGTAGTGGGCCAGGTGCTTCTGGTGATCGGCACAGCCGCGGCGTGCCTCGGCGTGCTGTGGAGTGCGCGGCTGGTGTCCGGGGCGGTGCCGGCATGACACCGCAGGGGCTGGCCGCGCTGCTGGTGGCCGCGGCGCTGCTGATGGCGCCCGGCCCGGCCGGTCCCCGATCGAGATTACCGTCGCGGTTGCGCCAGCCGGTGATGGCCGCGCCGGCGCCGGGCCGCGTCGCCCGGTGGACTCATAGCAGAGCAGCCAGCGACGTCGAGCCGTTGGCACTGGCCGGAGCGTGGGACTTGCTGGCGGCCTGCCTGCGGGCCGGAATGCCGGTACCGGTGGCGGTGCGGGCGGTCGCCGAGGGGCTCGACGAGCCTGCTGGGCCGGCGTTGCTCCGGACCGCGGAATTGCTCGCCCTGGGTGCTGATTCGACGCAGGCGTGGCTGCCCGCGCTGGAGTGCACCGCGACGGCGCGGCTGGCCAAGGCCGCCCGGCGCAGCGGTCGCAGCGGCACCGCACTCGCCGAGTCGCTGACCCGGCTGGCGACAGAGGTGCGAGCCGGCGCCCGGGAGCGATCCGAAGCCCGAGCGCAGCGCGCCGGAGTGCTCATCGCCGCCCCACTCGGGCTGTGCTTCCTGCCCGCCTTTCTCGTGATCGGCGTCGTTCCGGTGCTGATCGGACTCGCCGGTGGCCTGATGCGGCAGTGGTGACAAAGATCCACATTTCCCCTAACAAGACAGGAGCTGACCGATGACGACCGAACACAGCACAGGGACGCGGCGGTGGCGGCGATTGGTGATCGCCCGACTGGCCGGTGCGGTGAGCGGCGAGGCCGGCATGAGCACCGTCGAGTACGCGATCGGAACGATCGCCGCGGCCGCTTTCGCCGCGGTTTTGTACAAGGTGGTGACTGGCGACATGATCGTCGGCGCGCTCAACGACTTGGTGCAGCGGGCGCTGTCGGTGAAGTTCTGATGCATACCGGCGACCGGGGCTCGGTCACCGTGGAGGCGGCGCTGGCCCTGTGCTCGCTGGTTGTGGTACTCGCCCTGGTCCTGGCTGCGGTGTCGGCGGTGGCGGCGCAGTTGCGCTGCGTCGACGCCGCCCGGGAGGCGGCCCGGCTGACCGCGAGGGGGGAGCAGGATCGCGCCGAGGAGATCGCCCGGCGCATCGCTCCCCGCGGCGCGGTGGTGGCTGTGACCGTCCGCGGTGACGAGGTCACTGCGCGGGTCTCGGCGAATCCGGCCGCCGGGTTGTTGCCGGGGGTTGAAGTCGGGGCCGAGGCAGCAGCGGTGCTCGAACCGGGGCCCGTGCCATGAGCGACGACCGGGGCGTGGCCACCGTGTGGGCGGCCGGGGCCATCGCGGTGCTGGTCAGCATCGCGGTGTTTGGAATGCATCTGGGCGAGGCGATGGTCGTCCGCCACCACGTCGAGTCCTCGGCGGATCTGTCCGCTCTGGCCGGTGCCGCGACGGTCGTGACCGGTGAGCAGTACGCCTGTGCCCAAGCCCGCCGGATAACCGACCGGATGCGAGTACAGCTGGCATCGTGCCAAGTACATGGCTGGACCGTTCTGGTGAAAACAACCGCCCGACCCGCCAGCTGGTTAGCCACTTTCGGCACCCCCACCGCGCAGGCCCGCGCGGGCCCAGCCACCGTCGCCGGACGGCGTGAACTCGACAGCACCGACGTTCTGTTCGACGGAAAGGTCCGGGCTGTCGAGTTCACGCCCAGGGCTGGCGCGCAGTGACGTGAGTACAGCGTCGAGGACGACGATGGCGCCGGGTTTGTCGAGTGGGTCGTTGCCGTTGCCGCATTTGGGAGACTGGACGCAGGACGGGCAGCCAGCCGGGCACTCGCAGGCGGCGATGGCAGCGCGGGTCGCGGCCAGCCAGGGTGTCAACGCAGCGTGGCCCCGGTCGGCGAACCCGGCACCACCGGGATGCCCGTCGTGGACGAAGACGGTCGGTTCACCGGTGTCGGCGTGCCGCGCGGTGGAGACGCCACCGATGTCCCACCGATCGCAGGTGGCGACCAGCGGGAGCAGGCCGATCGCGGCATGCTCAGCGGCATGCAGGGCTCCCGGCCATGCGGCTGGCGGCAACCCGGCGTTTTCCAGTACGGCCTCGGAGACGGTGAACCAGACCGCCCTGGTTCGTAGTGTCGAGGGCGGCAGCTCCAACGGAACCGCATCGAGCACCTGCCCAGACGGCAGCCGTCGCAGGTAACCCACCACCTGCGACGTCACCTCCACGTCGCCCAGCGTCACCGAGACGCCACCGCAGCGCCGTTGGTCCAGCGTCGATACCACGCAGATATCCGTCGTCACGCGAGCCGAGGTGTGCCACGGCGGCTCCTCGGGATGCACCAGCGCGACGCCGGAGTCCAGATCCAGCTCATCGACTACGAAGGAGTCACCCCGATGCAGGTACACCGCCCCCGGATGCACCGCGGTGCAAGCCGATCCGGGGTCGACGGTGCCGAGCAGGCGACCGGTGTCAGCCTCCACCACCGCCACCGGGTGCCCACCCGAGCCTCGGATGTCCACGCCGGGATGCGGGCGCTGGCGCGCAGCGGTCCAGAACCAGCCGCCGGACCGGCGCCGGAGCATCCCTTCGGCGACCAGGTCGGCGACCACCGACCGGGCCACGTCCCCACCCAACGAATCGACGCAGGCGTCGGTCAGCGGCAGCTCGGCAGCCGCGCAGGCCAGCTGTGGGCGCAGCACGTAGGGGTTCGTCGGGTCCAGCACGGTGGTCTCGACCGCCGCGCCGAGCAGGGCAGCGCTGTGGTGCACCAAATAGGTGTCCAGCGGATCATCCTGGGCGACGAAGACCACCAGCGCTCCCGATCCGGCCCGACCGGCCCGTCCGGCCTGTTGCCAGAACGACGCCCGGGTGCCGGGGTAGCCGGCCAGTACCACCGCGTCGAGCCCGGTGATGTCCACGCCCAGCTCCAGCGCGTTGGTCGAGGCGACCCCGAGCAGCTCCCCCGAGTCCAGCGCGGTTTCCAGGGCCCGGCGTTCCTCGGGGAGATAACCCGCGCGGTAGGCGGCAACCCGGGCAGCGAGTTCTCCCGCCGCGGCGGCGGACAGCGCCCGCTGGGCCGCCAGCGCGGTCAGCTCGGCGCCTCGCCGGGAGCGGACGAACACCAGCGTGCGGGCGCCCTCGATGACCAGGTCGGCCAGCAGCCGGGCGGCCTCGGCACCCGCGGAGCGGCGCACCGGCGCCCCGTTCTCACCGGTCAGCTCGTCGAGCAGCGGTGGCTCCCACAGTGCGATGGTGCGCTCTCCGCAGGGCGAGCCGTCGTCGGTGACCGCCACCGTGTCCAGACCGGTGAGTCGGGATGCTGAGACCTCTGGGTCTGCGACCGTCGCCGACGCGAGCAGGAAGACCGGGTGCGCCCCGTAGCGGGCGGCGACGCGGCGCAACCGGCGTAGCAGTAGGGCCACGTGCGAGCCGAAGACCCCGCGGTAAGCGTGGCATTCGTCGATCACCACGAAGCGCAGCCGCCGCAGCAGGCGCGCCCAGCGGTCGTGCCGGGCGAGCAGGCCGTGGTGCAGCATGTCCGGGTTGGTGAACACCCACCGGGCGTGCGAGCGCACCCAGTCCCGCTGGGCCATCGCGGTGTCGCCGTCGAAGCTGGCCGGCCGCACCCCGGGCAGGTCCAGCGTCGTCACCGCGCGGATCTGGTCGGCGCCCAACGCCTTGGTGGGGGCGAGATACAGCGCGGTGGCCTGCTGATCGGCCAGCAGGTGGGCGAGCACCGGCAGCTGGTAGGCCAGCGACTTGCCCGACGCCGTGCCGGTGGCGACCACGACGTGGCGGCCCGCCCGAGCCAGTTCCGCGACGGCGACCTGGTGCGCCCACGGCGCCGCCACACCCGCCGCGGCGAGCGACTCGCGCAGCCGGTCGGGCACCCAGCAGGGCCACTGCACCGCCGTCGACGCCCGGCCGGGAATCGTGGTGACGTACCGCAGCGGTGATTCGCCACCGCCGCCGGTGGCCGGATCGCCGGTGGTGGCGAGCAGGCGCTGCAACAGAACCTGCCCGCGCCCGTCGCAGTGCGCCACCGCGTCTCGCCCTCCCCGTCGCTCTCCCAAGTCCCCGCCCTGCACGCTAACGCCCTTCCCTCCTCGCCGAAGCTGTGGAGTTCGGGAGACTCAGCGCCGTCGGGAGGGGGGCGCTGGGGACACCGGGGGAGGTGAGGGGCGGCGGCATGCCTAGACTGATCGGCCGTGGCGCCGTCTTGCGGGGCGGCCCAGTCGGTGCACTGCACGGAAACCATGGAGGGCCGATGTCCCGGTTTATCCTCGCCCAGGGCGGGGGTCTCGACCTGAGCGGGGGTGACTACACCGTCGTCGGTGTGGTCGCCGTTGTCGCTCTCGCCGCGCTGGCCATCGGTGGCGTGCTGATGCGGGAGGTACTGGCCGCAGGTGAGGGCACCGCGCGCATGCAGGACATCGGGCGAGCGGTGCAGGAAGGTGCATCGGCTTATTTGAACCGCCAGTTCAAGACGCTCTCCGGGTTCGCCGTGGTCGTCTTCCTGCTGCTGTTCGCGCTGCCCGCCGAGGATCTCGGCGAACGGATCGGTCGCTCGATCTTCTTCCTGGCGGGAGCGCTGTTCTCGGCGTCGATCGGGTATCTGGGCATGTGGCTTTCCACCCGAGCGAACATCCGGGTGGCGGCGGCCTCCAATGAGTCAGGTGGCCGCGAGACGGCGATGCGGATCGCGTTTCGCACCGGCGGGGTCGTCGGCATGTTCACTGTCGGCCTGGGACTGTTCGGGGCGTCGCTGGTCGTGCTGGTCTACGCCGGTCACGCCCCCCGGGTGCTGGAAGGCTTCGGTTTCGGCGCCGCACTGCTCGCGATGTTCATGCGGGTCGGTGGCGGCATCTTCACCAAAGCCGCCGACGTCGGTGGTGACCTGGTCGGCAAGGTCGAGGCAGGAATTCCCGAGGACGACCCGCGCAACGCCGCCACTATCGCCGACAACGTCGGCGACAACGTGGGTGACTGTGCCGGCATGGCCGCCGACCTGTTCGAATCGTATGCGGTGACGCTGGTCGCGGCGCTGATCCTGGGCACTGCGGCGTTCGGTCTCAAAGGCCTGCTGTACCCGCTGATCGTGCCCGCGATCGGGGTGGTGACCGCGGTGATCGGCGTGTACGTCACCAAGGGTCGGGTGGGCGAGCCGGGGCTGCGCGCGATCAACCGCTCCTTCTACATCGCTGCGACGATCTCGGCAGTGGCCTGCACGATCGCCGCCTTCCTATACCTGCCCACCAGCTTCAGCGGACTCGCCGGGGTCAGCCAGATCGACGGTCAGCCGATCGGCCAGGTGGCCGGCAGCCCGGCAGTGATCGCAGCGGTCGCCGTCCTCATCGGTATCGTGCTGGCCGGGGTCATCCTGTGGCTCACCGGCTACTTCACCGGCACCGAACACCGGCCGGTCCGCGACGTCGGCACCAGCTCGCTGACCGGTGCCGCCACCGTGATCCTGTCCGGGCTCTCGATCGGTTTCGAGTCGGCGGTGTACACCGCCCTGGTGATCGGCGGCGCGGTGTACGCGGCGTTCCTGCTGTCCGGATCGGTCACCGTCTCGCTGTTCGCGATCGCGCTGGCCGGCACCGGCCTGCTCACCACCGTCGGCGTCATCGTCGCGATGGACACCTTCGGTCCGGTCAGTGACAACGCCCAAGGGATCGCCGAGATGTCCGGCGATGTCAAGGGCGACGGCGTGGCCATCCTCACCGAGCTCGACGCGGTGGGCAACACCACCAAGGCGATCACCAAGGGGATCGCGATCGCGACCGCGGTGCTCGCCGCGACCGCGCTGTTCGGCTCCTACCGCGACGCCATCCTGTCCGCCGCCGCGAGCCTCGACCTCAACGCGGTGTTCAACGTCTCGGTGCCCAACGTTCTGGTCGGCCTGATCATCGGTGCTTCCGTGGTGTTCATGTTCTCCGGTCTGGCCATCAATGCCGTGTCCCGAGCCGCCGCTGCCGTGGTCTACGAGGTACGCCGGCAGTTCCGGGAGAACCCCGGGATCATGGACGGATCGGTGCGGCCCGAGTACGGCCGGGTGGTCGACATCTGCACCAAGGACTCGCTGCGTGAGCTGACCACCCCGGGCCTGCTCGCGGTGCTGTCACCGATCGCGGTGGGCTTCGGGCTCGGCGTCGGCCCCCTCGCCGGTTTCCTGGCCGGTGCGATCATCACCGGCACCTTGATGGCAGTCTTCCTCGCCAACTCCGGCGGTGCCTGGGATAACGCCAAGAAACTGGTCGAGGACGGCAACCACGGTGGCAAGGGCTCCGACGCGCACGCCGCCACCGTGATCGGTGACACCGTCGGTGACCCGTTCAAGGACACCGCGGGCCCGGCGATCAACCCGCTGCTCAAGGTGATGAACCTGGTCTCGGTGCTGGTCGCGCCGGCGATCGTCACGATCACGGCGCTACCGAACGGCACCCCGGTGCGCTTGGGTATCGCCCTGGTCGCCGCTGCGGTGATCGTGATCGCGGTGGTGGTATCCAAGCGACGGTCAACCTCGCTGGTCGACTCATCGCCCGCCCAGGTCAGCGCGTGACCAGGGTTCCCAGAACCTCCAACCGGGGAGTAGCCGTGCCTCCATCATCACGCCGCGGTAGGGGCGTCACCGTCGGCCGAGCCGGCAATTGGGCCGCTGCCGTGCTGGCTTTGGGACTCGCGCTCACGGGATGCGGCGGCTCCGCCGATGTCGCGCCGAAGCCGCCGGCGGCACCGCCGGGTTCTGATCCGGTGGCGTGGGCGGGGGCATTCTGCGGCGGTCTGGGTGAGGTGATCGGCGGAGTGTCCGCGATGGTCAAGGCGCAGCCGAGCCCGCAGGGTCAGAAGGACGGATTGCTGGAGTTCTCTGATATCGCCCAGCGGGCGTTCGCCAGCACCGCCCAGAAGCTCCAACAGCTCGGTCCGCCGCGGATCACCGATGGTAAGCAGGTCCAGGACACCGCGGTGGGCTTCTTCAGCAACGCGTCTCAGACAGTCGGCGGTCAGCGCACGAAGCTCGCCGGATTGGACGCGAACGATCCGGACTTCGTGAACAAGGCCAGCCACCTCGCTGGCCCCGATCTCGGTGCGGCCAGCACCCAGATGCACCAGCTGACCAGCAACAAGGAACTGGCCCCCGCGTTTCGGACTGCGCCGCAGTGCCAGCAACTGAGTAGTGCTACTGCAGGTCCTCGATAGACGTGTCAGCGCGCGGATGGGCCCGCGTGGCGTAAGGCGAGATCGCTGGCCGTTCGCGACGGGTTGTGCGACGCTGGCTGCCCCGCGAAGTTGCAGACCCACAGGGTTGCGGAATTGTGCACACTGGGGCACGGGGGTCGGGGCATCAGGAGTTTACCGAGGTGAGTGCAAGCGTGGCGCGATCGAAAACAGCGGCGGATCCGGGCGGGACGTCCGGTGGTGGTGCGCGCCGTCGTACTGCGGGCCGGTCCAACGGTGTACAAGCCAACGGAGCAGGGTCTAGTAGCGGCCAGTCCAACGGTGGCCAGTCCAACGGCGCCAGCCGCCGTCTGGTGATCGTGGAATCGCCCGCGAAAGCTCGCAAGATCGCCTCCTACCTCGGACCGGGCTACGTCGTGGAGTCCTCGCGGGGGCACATCAGGGACCTGCCCCGGGGTGCCGCCGATGTGCCCGCCAAGTACAAGGGCGAATCCTGGGCGCGGCTGGGCGTGGACGTCGATCACTCCTTCGAGCCGCTGTACGTGATCACCCCGGAGAAGAAGTCCACGGTCACCGAGCTGCGCAATGCGCTCAAGGGCGTCGACGAGCTCTACCTCGCCACCGATGGTGACCGCGAGGGCGAGGCCATCGCGTGGCACCTGATGGAGACCCTCAAGCCCACCGTTCCGGTGCGCCGGATGGTCTTTCACGAGATCACCGGGCCGGCCATCCGCGCGGCGGCGGAGAACCCCCGCGAGCTGGACAAGGACCTGGTCGACGCGCAGGAGACCCGGCGCATCCTCGACCGGCTCTACGGCTACGAGGTATCCCCGGTGCTGTGGCGCAAGGTGATGCCGAAGCTGTCCGCCGGGCGAGTGCAGTCGGTGGCCACCCGCATCATCGTGCGGCGCGAGCGCGAGCGGATGGCGTTCGTGTCCGCGTCGTACTGGGACCTCGCCGCCACTCTCGACGGGGGCGCGGACAGCACGCCTCGCACCTTCGGAGCTCGGCTGGTCGACGTCGACGGCCGGCGGGTCGCTACCGGCAGGGACTTCGGTCCCAACGGGGCACCCAAGCGCTCCGACAACGAGCTGCTGATCATCGACGAGGCGCACGCCGGACGGCTTGCCGAGGCGCTGAGCAGCTCACCGCTGGCCGTCTCCAGCGTCGAGGAGAAGCCCTACACGCGACGGCCCTATGCGCCGTTCATGACCTCCACGCTGCAGCAGGAGGCCGGCCGGAAGTTGCGGTTCTCGGCGGAGCGCACGATGCGCACCGCGCAGCGGCTGTATGAGAACGGCTACATCACCTACATGCGAACCGACTCCACCACGCTGTCGGAGACGGCGATCGCGGCGGCTCGGGCCCAGGCCACCGAGCTCTACGGCGCGCGGTACGTCCACGATGGACCCCGGCAATACACCCGCAAGGTCAAGAACGCCCAGGAGGCGCACGAGGCGATCCGGCCCGCCGGGGAGATTTTCGCGACACCAGGTCAGCTGGCCGGCGCGTTGGACGCCGACGAGTTCCGCCTCTACGAGCTGGTCTGGCAGCGCACCGTCGCCTCCCAGATGGCCGACGCCCGCGGCACCACCATGAGCGTCCGGATCACCGGCAACGCCTCGACGGGTGAGGCCTGCACGTTCGCCGCGTCCGGTCGCACCATCACCTTCGCCGGGTTCCTCAAGGCCTACGTCGAGACCGTCGACGACGAGGCCGGCGGGGAGGCTGACGACGCCGAGCGCAGGCTCCCCCGGCTCACCGAGGGCCAGCCCGTCACCGCCACCGAGTTGGTGCCTGAGGGGCACACCACCACCGCGCCACCGCGCTACACCGAGGCCAGCCTGGTCAAGGCTCTCGAAGAGCTGGGTATCGGCCGCCCGTCCACCTACGCCTCGATCATCAACACCATCCAGGACCGCGGGTACGTGTGGAAGCGCGGATCGGCGCTGGTGCCCTCCTGGATCGCTTTCGCCGTGATCGGGCTGCTGGAGCAGCATTTCGGCTGCCTGGTCGACTACGACTTCACCGCCGCCATGGAAGACGAGCTGGACTCCATCGCATCCGGCGCGCAGCACCGCACCGACTGGTTGACCGATTTCTACTTCGGCTCGGAGCAGGGCGGCGTCATGTCGGTCGCCCACCTGGGTGGCCTGAAGAAGCTGGTCGGGGTGAACCTGGAGGAGATCGACGCCCGCGAGGTCAACTCCATCCCGCTGTTCACCGACGAAGCCGGGCGTGACGTCGTGGTCCGGGTGGGACGCTATGGCCCATACCTCGAACGGGTCGTCGGCGACGAGCAGCAGCGGGCCAACCTGTCGGACGACCTGCCGCCTGACGAGCTGACCGCCGAGATCGCCGAGAAGCTCTTCGCCACCCCGGTGGAGGGCCGCTCGTTGGGCACTGATCCAGTGACTGGCCACGAGATCGTCGCCAAGGAGGGCCGCTACGGCCCCTACGTCACCGAGGTGCTGCCCGACGGCGAGGCTCCCCACGATGCCCCGAAAAAGGGTCCGAAAAAGGACTCCGCGAAGGCAGCAGCCGCTAAGAAGCCGAAGCCGCGGACCGGCTCGCTGTTCAAGTCCATGAGCCTGGAGACGGTGGACCTCAGCGATGCGCTGCGGCTGCTCTCGCTGCCCCGGGTGGTCGGAACCGAGCCGGGGACCGACCAGGAGATCACCGCGCAGAACGGGCGCTACGGGCCCTACCTCAAGAGGGGAACGGACTCACGGTCCCTGGCCGACGAGGAGCAGCTGTTCACGATCACTCTCGACGAGGCGCTCAAGATCTACGCTGAGCCCAAGCGCCGCGGCCGCCAAGCCGCCGCCAAGCCGCCGCTGCGCGAGCTGGGCGCGGACCCGGTCACGGCAAAGCCGATGGTCGTAAAGGAGGGCCGCTTCGGGCCGTATGTCACCGACGGCGAGGGTGTGAACGCATCACTGCGCAAGGGCGACAGCGTGGAGACGCTCACCGATGAGCGCGCAGCTGAGTTGCTCGCCGAGAAGCGCGCCAAGGGTCCGGCCCCGGCGCGCGTGGGCGCGCGCCGGGCCCGGACCTCGTGAGTGGGAAACAGTGCTATAACACTGTTTCCCACTCACGAAGTGCTCCAGAGCATGGCACCATGGTGGGGTGAGCGAGCATTCGCCGGACGGCTTGTTCGGCGGTTTCGATGGCACCGAGTCGCCCGCGCTGCTGCCGGATCCCTCGGGGCGCGATGGCTGGCGCGATGCGCCCGAGTTGCCGCCGTTCACCTTGCCCCCGCTCCCGAACACCCGCCTGATGCGGGAAGCGATCGCCGCTGCGCTCGGCGAAGACCCCACCGGGCTGATAGATCAGGATCCTGGTGCAGCGCCAGCACCGCAGCCCGCCGCCCGGCCCCATGCCGCCCAGGCAGACGGTGCCCAGCCCACTGTCGTCCAGCCCAACGTCGCCCCGGCGAACCACCTCACGACACCGCTGCCTCGGCCTGCTCCGCAGGTGACAGGGCCGCGACCGGCCGGTGCTCCGGGCCGCAGCCCGCGACCGGTCTTCCCCGCGCCGGTCCCGTCGACTACGCCTCCGCGGCGCGGACCCGGTGGGCTGCGTTCGCGTTACCGTCCGCCGCTGGCAGCCGGAGCCCGCAAGTCCGCGCAGCTTGGTGACTTACGTACTCGAATCAACCGCCAACGGGCGAGTGTGCCGCTAAAAGCCCACTCCAACGGGGGCGCGGGTCTCTTCTTCGCCATCTCGTCAATCCTCTTCGTGGGGCTGGCTTACGGGGTCGTCACGGGAATCGCGGAAGCGATAGCCAGACTGCTGCCCTGACCGTCGCCGGTGGGCTTGCTTAGGGCGCATGGCAGACTCCGCACGGTACCCACCTGCGCTCGGGGAAGCAGTGATGTGATGCGAGCCGTCTTGGTTGTGCTGCCGCTAGCCGCTGTGCTGGCCAGTTGCTCTGGTAGTGGGCAGTCAGACGATGCGGGCGCATCGCCCGGATCAGGGCTTTCCGCGCCATCGGGGGACAGGGCCGCGGACGATCCCATTCCGCCGGTGCGCACCCCCAAGAACCTGACCGCCATCCCGCCGTGCCTGTTGGTCACCCCGTCGCAACTCGACGCCAATCGGATTGACCAGCCCGGCGAGCCCAAGGACGCGCTCGGCAGCGGTGGTTGCGAGTGGACCGACAAGGCGCACACCCGCGAATTCGCGGTGTTCGTCGACATCGGCAATGACGTGCTGCGCAATGTGTACAGCCAGCGCGACTCGATCCCGGTTCTCGAAGTCACCCAGGTGGCGGGGCAGCCCGCGATCCGCACCAAGGACGATGCGAACAGCACCAGCTGCTACTTCCGGGTCGCTGCCGCCGACACCCAGACGCTGATCGTCCGGTACACCTCGCTGGGGCAGCGTCGCGAGGATCCGTGTGTCCCCGCGAAGGCGTTCGCCCAGACCGTCATCGGCAACCTGCCCCCGCTGACGGGCTGAACTGACGTTTTGCCGCCCGGAAGGACCCTGCTGGCTTATTCGGTCAGGCGGTGAGCGTGAAGT
>JRHI01000674.1_pt1 | contig 34937 bp, 34 predicted proteins | sample 215371 | NCBI WGS metagenome assembly JRHI01 (sample SAMN02929681, study PRJNA255918) | sediment metagenome | biome: cave system; feature: Ice Cave; material: Sediment; isolation source: sediment from deep within a dark volcanic ice cave with no known source of... ...
TGTTGCGAAAGCTATGCAATCCAACATAATGTTTCCGGTCAGACTCTAAGGCGAGCGGCCTCACCTGGACGTCGAAATACGGCTACGTCTTTATGAGCGCCTACGGCCAGCCGGCGGTCACCGACGGGCTCAACGAGAAGGGTCTCGGCTTCGGCGCGCTCTACCTGCCGGGCGAGACCGAGTACGAGACGGTGAAGGCCGGCGAGGAAGGCCGCGCTCTCTCCAACATCCAGTTCGGGGCCTGGGCGCTAGGCAACTTCGCAACCGTGGACGAAGTGCGCAATGCGGTGAAGGACGTCCGCGTGTGGGGCGAGTTCGTGCCGCAGCTCGGCTCCTTCTCGCCGCTGCACTATTCGTTCCACGACGCGTCCGGCAAAAGCCTCGTGATCGAGTACGTGGGCGGTACGGTGCACGTCTACGACAACAAGATCGGCGTGCTGACCAACTCGCCGACCTACGAGTGGCACATCCAGAACTTGCGCAACTACGTCAACCTGACGGCCGAGAACGCCGCGCCCGTGAAGCTCGGCAACACGACCTACGCCGGCACCGGCCAGGGCTCGGGGCTGCATGGGCTCCCCGGCGATCCGACGCCCCCCTCGCGCTTCGTCATGGCGGCGGCAACCGCCTACCTTGCCGACAAGCCGAAAGACGCGGTCGCCGCGCTCACTCTTGCCCAGCATCTCATCGACCGCGTCGACATCCCCAAGGGGCTCGTGCGCGACTACTCCAACGGCGGCAAGCCGATGGGCGACTACACGCAGTGGACGGTATTTCGCGACCATGCCAACAAAGTCTACTTCTGGCGCAGCTACGACGACACCGGCCTCAAGTCGCTCGACCTGAAGACGGTCGATTTCTCGGCCGGGCAGCCGGTGCGCAGCCTTCCAGTCAACAGCGCGAAGCAAGCGGTCGAGACGCTGTCGCAGGCGCAGTTCGGGGCCGTGACGCAATAGCCTCAGGCGGCAGGCTTTGCCTTCGCAGGGGCGCGGGGTAATAGTGTTACCCAGATCAGCTCTTGCGCCCGGGAGTGCGCAGCCTTGTCATTGCGCAGCCGCCTGCTTTTCTCGATCTTCGGTACGCTGCTCCTGAGCCTCGCGGCAGGGGCCGCGTTCACCTATTGGCACGCGATCGAGAAGATCGAGACCGAGATGCAGGCCGCCATCGCGGTCGGCGGACGCTTTGCGCACAATGCCGTCGATGACGCCGAGGAGCCAACTAAGCCGCAGCGCCGCCTGCGCCTGCTCGTCGCCGACTTCGACGGCGATCGCCACCTGCGCGCTTCCCTGATCGTCGGCGGCAAGGTGGTGGGCATGTCGGATCTGGCGAAGCCCGAGAGCCCGGCGCCGGCGTGGTTCTACCGGCTGCTCGCTGGCCCACCGAAGGTGCTGAACGTCGAGCTGCCGCCCGTGTTCGCCAGCTACGGCAGCGTCGTGTTGCAGACCGACGCCAACAACGAGGTCGCCGAGGTGTGGAGCGACATCGGCCTCACTTTGACCGTGCTGACGATCTTCTGCGCGCTGGTGCTGGCCTTCGTCTACGTCACGCTGTCGAGCGCTATCCACCCCTTGCGCGACCTGACCGCGGCCTTTGCCCGCGTCGGCGACCACGACTATCGCGAGCGGGTGCCCGAGCGCGGCCCCTACGAGCTCGTGCGCCTCTACCATGGCTTCAACCAGATGGTCGAAGACCTCGCCCTCGCCGAAGCCCAGAACAAGCGCCTGCAGGAGCAGCTCGCGACCGTCCAGGACGAGGAGCGCGCCGACCTTGCCCGCGACCTGCACGACGAGATCGGGCCCATGCTGTTTGCCGCCGACGTCGATGCCGCGACCATCGAGCGCCTCGCGGAACGAGGCGAGTACGGCGGGATTGCGCAGCGCGTCGGCATCATCCGCTCGGCCATCGGACAGATGCAGCGCCACGTGCGCGACATCCTCGGGCGCCTGCGCCCCGCTGTGCTGCTCGACGTTGGGCTGGCGCATGCCATCGACAACCTCGCATCGTTCTGGACCACGCACCGGCCGGGCCTCGCCTTTGACGTGCACGTGCCGGAGGAAGGCTTCGGCGAGCCCGTCGACAGCACCATCTACCGCGTGGTGCAGGAGAGCGTGTCGAACGCCGTGCGCCACGGAACTCCGGCGCTAATCGACATCGTGGTCGAAGCCGGCGCTGACCGCGCAATCGTCATCCGCGTCACCGACGACGGCGGTGGTCTCAAGGCGAACGGGCGCCCAGGGAGTCCAGGGGTTGGCCAGGGCGGCGGTTACGGCATCATCGGCATGAGCGAGCGGGTCGCGAGCCTCGGCGGCACGCTGGAAGTCAGGAACCGTCCCGACGGCCGCGGTGTCGTGGTAGAGGCGCGACTGCCTGCGCTCGCAGGCACGCGGCCCGAGCGTTCCGCTGAAGCCCCACAAGAGATCGTGCTGCAATGAAGATCCTGCTGGTTGACGATCACATTGTGGTGCGCGAGGGCGTGCGCCGGCTGCTGTCGGGGATGCAAGGCGCTTCCATCTTCGAGGCCGCCACCGGGCAGGAAGCGCTCGCCATCTTCCGCAAGGAGAAGCCCGAACTGGTGCTGCTCGATTTGAACCTCTCCGGCATCGGCGGCCTGGAGCTTCTGCGCCGCTTCCTCGCCGAGGACGAGAAGGTGCGCATCGTCGTCTTCTCCATGCACGCCGAGCCCGTGTACGCCGCCCGTGCGCTGCGGCTCGGGGCGCGCGGCTACGTCAGCAAGAGCGCCGGGGCGGATGAGCTCGTGACAGCCGTGAAGCGCGTCGCCGAAGGCGGCCGCTACGTCGAGCGCGAGATCGCGGCCGAGTTGGCCTTTGCCCAGCTCTCCTCGGAAGATCCGCTGCAGCAGCTCTCGACCCGCGAGATCGAGATCCTGCGCTTGCTCGGCGAAGGCAACAGCCTGACCGAGATCGCGCAGGCGATCGGCGTCGCCTACAAGACGGTCGCCAACACCTGCTCCATCATCAAGAGCAAGCTCGGCGTGGAACGCACCGCCGACCTCATCCGCCTCTCGATGGAACTGAAGTAGCAAACTCTTGCGCACTGCAGCGGCAATCGCGCTGCCGCGCCGCATCCGCCAAGCGATCATCAAGACATCGTGAGGGGGAAAGTTTGCCGATCTCATCGGGAACTCGTCCCCTAGTGCCCCCTCCGACAGCAACCTAACGTCGATCCCGCCGCGCACTTGACGCGGAAGGGAGCAAAAGCGGCTCCAGGGCCGCCTCCCTTCCGCGTATTTTTTTGCGGGCAAAACTCCCACAGCCTTCATACTGCCGACCCGCCGCGAGCGGTAAGGTTCCCCCCGAATCGGGGAACTGGCGGTCGAAGGAGATTTGATGCCCATCCAACTCGGAACCATCGCGGGAACGGCCGCCGCCATCGTCGCAACCTGGCCCTGGCAAGCCCGGCTGCGGCCATCAACTGCCGCAGCGGCACCCAGCTCATCCAGGGCACCTGGATGGCGACGCCCTATTGCCAGGATGTCTTGCTGGCTCAGGTCGGGCGGGAGAGCGGCTACGCGGTCTCGTTCGAGAAGATCCGCAACAATCCCAACTACAAGAAAGAGCTTTGCCGCGGTGTGTTCACCGACATCCGCGTGACCGATACCTGCCGCGATGCTGGCGTGCCGGAGTGGCGCCGCTAGCGCTCTAGCCGCGGGCCCTGAGCGTCACAGCATCGGCGATGATGTCGGCGTGGTCGAACGCGAGCTTCTCGCGGCGCCAGTCCTCGACCCATTCGGCCGCCGCGGCATCGTCGCCCGCGGTCGGCTCGGCGGTGGCGACCTGCGCCAGATAGGCGACCGAGCAGGTATGCCCGCGGGGATCGCGTTTGGGATCGGAGTAGACGCCGACGAGCTTCAGCTCGCGCACCTCGATGCCGGTCTCCTCCTTGAGCTCGCGGCGGCAGGCATCCTCGACCGTCTCGCCGACCTCGACGAACCCGCCTGGTAGTGCGTAGTCGCCCTCGAACGGCGGACGGCCGCGCCGGATGAGCAGCACGCGGTCCTGGCTGTCGAAGACGATGCAGTCGGCTGTGAGCGCAGGCGTCTCGGGGCGGGCCATGGCGGGATCCTGGATGCAGGTGGGGTGGGGGCGAGGTGGGTCTTGAGCATAAGCCGGGTCGGAGCCGGGGTCTCTCGCGTCGCCCCCGTGCGCGGAAACTTATCCCCGCCGGGTGCGCCGGCGCCTAGCTTTGTGCGTTCCGCCTCGAAAAGAGGATGCGGCCGTGAGCTGGGCGGCTGCGGAGGCGGAGGCCGCAAAGACTGGAATTCGGTGCCCTTCAGCTGGACCGAGCGCAACCCGCCGGCTCGCCGGTCGTTGTGCATCCGGATGCGGCGGCGGGCGGCGAAGGCCGCTTTCACTCGACCGGAACGGCACTTGCCGCCCGTCCCCTCATCGATATGACGGGATTGCGCTTCTCCAGATTGTTTTCAACACGCCTTTGTCGCGCTGCGTCGCCGCGGGCGCACATGGTGGCCGACGAAATGACGTAAGATCGCGGGCGGCCGTAGGGCGAGGGGCGGAATGCGAAGCCGGTTTTCGAAGGGGGCGGGAGGTCCGGCAGGGGTTGCGAGCAAACCCGCCGCGCGCCAGCCTGTACCCGAGGGCGAGACCCGGCTTGCGCCCGATCCCTTCACCGCCGTGCTACCCGCACTTGCCGCGCTCGGCGCCATCGCCTCCATCGCCACCATCAACTGGGCGGCGCAGGAGCGCACGCCCGATCGCGCCAAGTCGAAGCGCAAGGCCGGCACGGCGTTGCGCGACCTCGAGACCTGCTGCCTCGGGCTGCAGGAGATCTTCCGCCGCTTCCAGCGCAACCCCAAGCTGTTCGCCGGCGAGGGCGCGCCGGCTTCCTCGCCGCTAAAGTTCGGCGTGCATGGGCCGCGCGTCGGCAGCGATGCCGCCCGCCTGTTCCATCAGCTCATGAACGACGTCGCCTCGATGCTGGTGCTCGCCTCCCAGAACGCCTTCGACGTGATGAGCGCGGTCGAGGATGGCGAGATCAACCCGCCCGAGGAGCTGTTTTTCGGCTTCGGCGAGCAGCAGGAGCGCTTGAACAAGCTGATCCAGGCGCGCGCCACGCTGAAGGCTTCCGTCGATACCGGAGCGGAGGTGGCGGTGGCGCTCACCGAACTCGTGCGCGCCCTGAAGAAGCACCGCGTCGAGTAGGACGCTTTGCTCAGAGGTTGCGGGTGGGTGCGGCCGTTGACAGGGGCAACGCCGGGGCTTCATGTGGGGCCGCACCACGCCAACCGCCCGTGCGAAGAAAGTCAGTGCCCGATGGTTCACTTCACGCTTCCCCGCAACTCCAAAGTCGAAGCCGGCAAGACCTGGAACCACCCCGAGGGCGGCGGCGACTGGAAGGAGTTTCGCATCTACCGCTGGGACCCGGACGGCGAGGGAAACCCGCGCCTCGACACCTATTGGGTAGACACCGCCCGCTGCGGGCCGATGGTCCTCGACGCGCTGATCAAGATCAAGAACGAGATCGACCCCACGCTCACCTTCCGCCGCTCCTGCCGGGAGGGTATTTGCGGCTCGTGCTCGATGAACATCGACGGCACCAACACGCTCGCCTGCCTCAAGGGTTTCGAGGACATCAAGGGGGCGGTGAAGGTCTACCCGCTGCCGCATATGCAGGTGGTCAAGGACCTTGTGCCCGACCTGACCAACTTCTACGCCCAGCACCGTCTGATCGAGCCTTGGCTCAAGACCGACACGCCGGCCCCGCCGAAGGAGTGGCGCCAGTCGCACGCCGACCGCCAGAAGCTCGATGGGCTCTATGAGTGCATCCTGTGCGCCTGCTGCTCCACCTCGTGCCCCAGCTACTGGTGGAACCAGGATCGCTATCTCGGCCCGGCGGCGCTGCTGCAGGCGTTCCGCTGGGTCAGCGACTCGCGCGACGAGGCGACCGGCGAGCGGCTCGACACGCTGGAGGACCCGTTCCGCCTCTACCGCTGCCACACGATCCTCAACTGCACCAAAGCCTGCCCGAAGGGCCTCAACCCGGCCAAGGCCATCGCCGAGCTGAAGAAGCTGATGGTGGAGCGCCGCGTCTGAAGCTCGTGGCCATGCTGCAGGGGATCAACGTCAACGTTTGGAGCTAGCGGAACATGCTCGATCACATCGGCTTTGGAGTCGCCGACTTCAAACGCTCCAAGGCGTTCTACAGCCAGGCGCTGGCGCCGCTCGGCTATAAGCTCGTGATGCAGGTCTCGTTGTCGGAGGACGGCGAGGACGGCTATGCCGGCTTCGGCGACGACCGGCCGCACTTCTGGATCGGCACCGGAAAGCCGCTGCAATCGCGGCTGCACGTCGCCTTCGTGGCAAAGACCCGGGCTGAAGTGCGAGCGTTCTACGAGGCGGCGATTGCCGCCGGGGGTATAGACAACGGACCCCCGGGCCTGCGCCCGCATTACCACGAGAACTACTACGGAGCCTTCATCCTCGACCCCGACGGGCACAACATCGAGGCCGTGAACCACCTTCCCGAGTGAAATCGGCTTGGCCTATTCGGCGCGATTCGGGCCCCAAAAAGAGAAAGACCGGCGGCGCGATACGCGGCCACCGGTCTTGAAGGAGATGGTATCAGCGGGTGCTATGAGGCCCGCTTGCCGTCCTGCATCACGCGCTTCAGCCAGGCTAACTGCGCATGATCGGCTGCGTTAGGCAGCCCGACGCGTCTTCTTCGCCGCCTTGCGGGCGGTCTTGCGAACGCTCTTGCGAGCGGTCTTGCGTGCGGCCGGCTTCTTGGCGGCGGCACGACGAGCCGGCGCCTTCTTCACTTTCCGTTTCACTGCCCTCTTAGCCATTTGAGTCATCCCTCTTTCTGGTTTGCTATCTCTCTCGTCCGAAGTTTCGAATCACCTTCGAACAAAAAAATCATGTGCAAGTTCGAAGATTTTGTTGACATCAAATTGCTATTTGCACGTCGCAACACCGCGCATTCCAACAAACCTGTTGCGCGAAATCATCAATTTTCTCGTGTTTCTAATGCAGTGGCTCGTTGTCTGCATATTCCGCATCCGCTTTCCGCGAAAGCGCGCGAGAGCAATTGAGAGAGTTGCGCGCGCGAAATGCGGAGACGTTTCGAGCAATGCAGGGCGTTAGGTGCAATGCATCACGCGGCTTTCACGACGCGGCTTTGCAAATCGAGAACCGCCATCATGTAGCCGAAGCGGTCTTCCACCGCCTCGGCGAGCAGCGAGAAATAATTGGCGCGGTCGGGAACGATCTCGCCGACGACCTCGCCGTACTCGAAACGCAGCTCCGCCTCGTATTTGCGGGCGATCGTGCGCATCTTGCCGTTCTCGGCGAGGCAGGAGACGCACAGATGCTGTACGCCGCGATTGCGCGCGGCCCGGATAACGCGGCCCATCAGCTCGCTGCCGATGCCCTGATCCTGCAGGGTTTGCTCGACCGAAAACGCGGCTTCGGCCTCCTGGCCCCACACGTCCCCGAGCTTCTTCAGCTCGGCGGCGGCGCGCACCTGGCCGCCCTCGAAATAGGCGTAGACGAGCGCACCCATCTCGGTCGTGCGCCCGGCATAATCCTCGATGAACGAGTCCGAGACGCCGTGCGCAAAGCGCAGGCGCCGGCTCATCTTGTCGAGCCGCAGAAGGTGGTCGCGGAACTTCTCGGTCTCCGTGGGCCACAGTTTTCGTATGTTTCCTCCCGAGAACTGGCGTTCGTTCATGACGAGAACCTCCGTTCCAGGGCAACAGACGTTGACTTGCGCAACCGAACACCGGTGACGCCGCCAACAGCGACAGGGACTGATTGTTTTTGGGACGCGCCGAACGCCCGCTCCCTTTTGCACTGCACAATATGCCACCTACGTGGCAGAAGTTCCACCTCATGCGGCTGTAAGCGGCACTAAACGCCGCATCGTGGCGGGATTGCACGCAAGTTCGAGACATTCGGTCGCGCCAACTTGCGTGCGTGCAGGCGATCTGCGGGAAGTGCGCAGCACGTGGGCGGGGAATCTTTGCGTCGATGACTCAAAATGTGACCGGGCCTGTGAGTGCGCATCTAGGCGCACAGATCGCTCAGGCCGAGCTCGATGCAGACCCGGCGCAGCTCGATGTCGCACGGCGCCTCGATGATCTGCTGGCCCGCCTGCAGCGCTGGCAGCCCAACCGCAATGGCCTGCGCGCGCTGCTTGGCCGCGGCGGCCAATCGGCGCCGCGCGGTCTCTATATCTTCGGGGCCGTCGGCCGCGGCAAGACGATGCTAGCGGACTTGTTCTTCGAGCTTGCGCCGTTCGCGCCGAAGCTGCGGCGGCACTTCCACGAGTTCATGGCGGACGTGCACGAGCGCATCGGCAAGGCGCGCCACAGTGTCGAGGGTGATCCCCTCCCGTTCGTCGCCGAGGGAATCGCGCAGGAGGCGCGTCTTCTCTGCTTCGATGAGCTGCAGGTGACCGACATCGCGGACGCCATGATCCTGGGGCGCCTCTTCGCGCAGCTCTTCGAGCGTGGTGTCGTCGTGGTCGCGACCTCCAATTCGGCCCCGCGTGCGCTCTACAAGGATGGGCTCAACCGCCAGCTCTTCCTGCCCTTCATCGCTGTGCTCGAGGCTCACATGGACGTGGTCGAGCTCGTTTCGGCCAAGGACTACCGGCTCGATAAGCTTGCGGGTTTGCCGCTCTACTTTACCCCGGCGGATGTGCGCGCCGAGGCCGAGCTCGATCGCCACTGGGACCGCCTCACGGGGCGCCATCCCGGCCGCGAGGAGTGCGTGCACGTCAAGGGGCGGTCGGTGCGGGTGCCGTTGGCGTCGATGGGCATCGCCCGCTTCGACTTCAGGGACTTGTGCGAGCTGCCGCTCGGCTCGCTCGACTATCTGCACCTGGCGCACGCCTATCACACGCTCATCGTCGACCGCATCCCGGTGCTGACGCGGGAGCGGCGCGACACCGCGCGGCGCTTCATGAACCTGATCGACACGCTCTACGACAACGGGGTGTGCGTCATCGCCTCGGCGGAGACACAGCCGGCGGGCCTATACCCGGACGGCAGCGAGACGGACGCCTTCCAGCGCACGGTGTCGCGGCTGATGGAAATGCGCAGCGAGGGCTACCTCACGAGCCGCCACGCCGAGGGGCGGCAGTCGGGCGTGCTGCCCGGCTGAGCAGTCAGCGGGCCGGGGCAGACGTCTCGCGCGGCTCGCCGATGGCGAACGACGGGGCGGGCTTGCTCTCCTGCGGCGCACTGCGCGCCGGGATCGATCCGGTCTCGATGTCGGCATACGGGGTAGTGCCCGGCCGCGGCCCATAGAGCAGCACGACGCCCTGGGTGTCGCCCGGCTGCAGGCCCTTCTGGCGCTCGTCGTAGCGGTAGGACATGAGCTCGCCCGCCGCGCTCGGGTGATCGAGCCCGATGGCATGCCCGATCTCGTGCGCGATGGTGTAGCGCAGGTCGTACACGTCGAGCCGGCCGTCGAAGCCAACCTTCCAGGGCTGGCGCGGGTTGAGGCAGATGAGCGAGCGCTCGATCGTCTTCTGGCCGGGCGCGCCGGCTTTCGTCAGGGTGACATTGGTGAAGGCGCGGCCCTGCGGCTCGCCCTGCGCGCCGATGAGGATGTTGGCCTCGCGCGGGTCACGCGCCTCGCGGAAGGTCAGGTTGGCCACGCCCTCCCAGATGCGGAAGGCCTCGGCCACCTCGTGGCGGAACTGGTCGGCGGTGATGTGCGAGGGGAGATAGGCGTTCTCCGGAGGCTCGAGCTTGGCGCAGTTGCGCGCGCCCGGCGTGTCGACCGCCTCGGTCGCGAATGCGTAGGTGAGCGCTGCGCCCACGCCCATGAGCGGGCTCTGCCATTTGACGGTCTGGTTTTCGAGATCGAGGAGGCGGAAGCCTAGGAAGGTCTCATCGTGCGCCCAGGCGGAGCCTGTGAGGGATGAGCCGGAGCCGGTAAGCATTGAAGCGGGGCCGGTAACCAGCCAAAGGCCGGTCAGCGCCAGCAATGCGGCGAGATGAACCCCTCTCACTCCCCCTCCGTCCTCGCGCTGCGCGCGGTCTCTTGGTGTCTCCTGCCGCCGAGACCCTCGAGGCCGACAGCTCGCTCGTGACTGCAGGTGCAACGCTCAGCGTGCGGCCCAGGTTGGGCTTTTCCTGCTCGGATCGGTAGTCTAAAGCTAGACGTGTCGGAGTTGTGGCAAGCCCAAGGGTGCGGGCGTTCGCCGCAGAAAAATCATCCAAATTCGAGCAGAGGGAGCGGTTGAAGATGGCGCGCACGAAGATCGCCTTGGTCGGCGGAGGTATGATCGGAGGCACGCTCGCGCACCTCATCGGCCTCAAGGAGCTGGGCGACGTTGTCATTTTCGACATCGCCGAAGGCCTGCCTCAGGGCAAGGCGCTCGACATCGCGCAATCGGGCTCGGTCGAGGGCTTCGACTGCCACTTCAAGGGCACCAACGCCTACGCCGACATCGAGGGCGCCGACGTCTGCATCGTGACGGCCGGCGTGCCGCGCAAGCCCGGCATGAGCCGCGACGATCTCATCGGCATCAACATCAAGGTGATGGAGCAGGTCGGCGCCGGCATCAAGAAATACGCCTCGTCCGCCTTCGTCATCTGCATCACGAACCCGCTCGACGCCATGGTGTGGGCGCTGCAGAAGGCTTCCGGCCTGCCGCGCAACATGGTGGTCGGCATGGCGGGCGTGCTCGATACCGCGCGCTTCCGCTACTTCCTCGCGTCCGAGCTCGGCATCTCGGTCGAGGACGTCTCGGCCTTCGTGCTCGGCGGCCACGGCGACGACATGGTGCCGCTCGTGCGCTATTCGACCATTGCCGGCATCCCGCTTCCCGACGTCGTGCGCATGGGCTGGATGCGGCAGGAGCGGCTCGACGAGATCGTCGAGCGCACGCGCAAGGGCGGCGGCGAGATCGTCGCGCTTCTGAAGACGGGCTCGGCCTACTACGCGCCGGCTTCTTCCGCCCTGGAGATGACCGACAGCTACCTAAAGGACAAGAAGCGCATCCTTCCCTGCGCCGCTTACCTCAACGGCGAGTACGGCGTGAAGGGGCTTTATGTTGGCGTGCCGGTGATCGTCGGCGCGGGCGGCGCGGAGCGCATCGTCGAGATCGACCTCAACGCGGCCGAGCGCAACATGTTCATCAAGTCGGTGGAATCGGTGAAGGGCCTCGTCGACGCTTGCACCAAGATCGCGCCGCAGCTCGGCGCGTAAGTGCCGGGCGGCCGACAGAGACCAGGTTGAGTAACGAGGACGTCGCATGAACATCCACGAGTACCAGGCAAAGGAGCTGCTCCGGCAATTCGGGGTTCCGACCCCGCGCGGCATGGCGGCGTTCTCCGCGCGCGAGGCGGCGGAAGCGGTGCAGCAGCTCTCGGGCCCGATGTTCGTGGTCAAGGCGCAGATCCACGCCGGCGGACGCGGCAAGGGCAAGTTCAAGGAGACGTCCGCCGGCGAAAAGGGCGGCGTGCGGCTGGCGAAATCGCGCGATGAGGTGCGCTCCTTCGCCGAGCAAATGCTAGGCAAGACGCTCGTCACCCTGCAGACGGGCCCCGACGGCCGCGTCGTCAACCGCGTGTTCGTCTCGGAAGCCGCTGAGATCGCACGCGAGCTCTACCTCTCAGCGCTCGTCGACCGCACAGCCTCGCGCGTCGCCTTCATTGCCAGCAAAGCCGGCGGCGTGAACATCGAAGAGGTGGCGGCCGAGACGCCCGAAAAGATCATATCTGTCGCCATCGACCCGGCGTCCGGCTACGAGCCGTTCCACGGCCGCAGAATCGCGTTCGCCCTGGGGCTGACGGGCAAGCAGGTCGGCGCCTGCGTGAAGCTCGTCGGCGACCTCTACCGGCTGATGCTGGAGAAGGACGTGAGCCTACTGGAGATCAATCCGCTGGTCGTGACGCCGGACGGCGCGCTCACCTGCCTCGATTGCAAGATGAGCTTCGATTCCAACGCCCTCTACCGCCACCCCGACATCGTCGAGATGCGCGACCTCGGCGAGGAGGATCCGATGGAGGTCGAGGCCTCCAAGCACGACCTCTCCTACGTCAAGCTCGACGGCGCCATCGGCTGCATGGTCAACGGCGCCGGCCTCGCCATGGCGACGATGGACATCATCAAGCTCTACGGCATGGAGCCGGCGAACTTTCTCGACGTAGGGGGCGGTGCGCCCAAGGAGCGCGTGCAGGCGGCCTTCAAGATCATCCTCTCCGACCCGGCCGTGAAGGGCATCCTGGTCAACATCTTCGGCGGCATCATGCGCTGTGACATCATCGCGGAGGGCGTGGTGGCGGCGGCGCGCGAGATGGCGATCCGCGTGCCCCTCGTCGTCCGGCTCGAGGGCACCAACGTCGACCTTGGCAAGAAGATCCTAGCCGAGAGCGGCTTGAAGATCACGCCTGCCGACAACCTCGGCGACGCGGCCGAGAAGATCACCGACGCGGTGAAGAAGGCCGCCTAATTTTGCAGCCGTGAACTCGGCTCGGCGCCCAATAGAGCGCCAGTTGGCAGAGGCCGGGCGGTTTTTCGCCGCCCGGACCATTCTCCGGCTTGATGCAGTGCAAAAAAGGCTCCAAGAGTTGGGCCCTCAAGGGCAACGGGCAGCGTAATGGCCATTCTCGTCGACAAGACCACGAAGGTGATCTGCCAAGGCATCACCGGCAGCCAAGGCACGTTCCATACGAAGCAGGCGAAGGCCTATGGCACTGCCATCGTCGGCGGCGTGACGCCGGGCAAGGGCGGGTCCAAGCATCCCGACGTCGAGCTCGCCGACGTGCCGCTGTTCGACACCGTCGCGCAGGCCATGGCCGCGACCGGCGCCGACGCGACCGCGATCTACGTGCCGCCACCGTTTGCCGCCGATGCCATCCTGGAAGCGATCGACGCCGGCATCGCGCTGATCGTCGCCATCACCGAGGGCATTCCGGTGCTCGACATGGTCAAGGTGAGGCGCGCGCTCGACGGCTCCAAGTCGCGCCTCATCGGGCCCAACTGCCCGGGCGTTCTGACGCCCAACGAATGCAAGATCGGTATCATGCCCGGCAACATCTTCAAGCCGGGCCGCGTCGGCATCGTCTCGCGCTCGGGCACGCTCACCTACGAGGCCGTCAAGCAGACCTCGGACGCTGGCCTCGGCCAGTCGACCGCGGTCGGCATCGGCGGCGATCCGGTGAAGGGCACCGAGTTCATCGACGTGCTGGAGCTGTTCCTCGCCGACCCCAAGACCGATTCCATCATCATGATCGGCGAGATCGGCGGCTCGGCCGAGGAGGAAGCCGCCGAGTTCATCAAGAGCGAGGCCAAGCGCGGCCGTGCCAAGCCCATGGCCGGGTTCATCGCCGGTGTCACGGCGCCTCCGGGGCGGCGCATGGGGCACGCCGGCGCCATCATCTCCGGCGGCAAGGGCAAAGCCTCCGACAAGCTCGAGGCCATGCGCTCCGCCGGTATCGCCATCGCGTCGAGCCCGGCCTCGCTGGGGACCACGCTGATAGACGTCCGCAAGGGGCAAACTCGTTATGCCAAAGTGGTCAAGTAGGCGTATGCTGCGCCGCACACTAAGTATTGGATGCCCCCGGCAGACCTGAGCCGGAGCGACCAGCAGCGCTTCTCCTGCCGCAATTCCTTCGTTGAGGCACAGGTATTCCATGACCCGCCAACCGCTCAATGATCGGTTCCTGCGCACTTCGTTTTTGAGCGGCGCCAATGCGGCCTACGTCGAGGAGATGCAGGCGCAGTACGAGCGCAACCCCGGGTCGGTCGGCGATGAGTGGCGCCACTTCTTCGAGAGCCTCAACGAGGAGCGCGAGAAGATCCCCGGCGACGGGCGCGGCCCGAGCTGGGGCCGTGAGATCGAGACCGAGAACGGTGAGCTCGTCGCGGCGCTCACCGGCGACTACGGCGCGGAGGAGCGCAACCTGCGCGACAACCTGCAGCAGCGCGCGCACATGCTGGGCTTCGAGATGTCGCCGGCCGCGTCGCTGCGCGCCACGCAAGATTCGATCCGCGCGCTGATGCTGATCCGCGCCTACCGCGTGATGGGGCATCTCGCCGCCGATCTCGATCCGCTCGGCCTCGCCGACCGCAAGGTGCACCGCGAGCTCAAGCCCGAGACCTACGGCTTCACGGATGCCGACCTCGACCGGCCGATCTTCATCGACCGCATGCTGGGGCTCGAGACGGCGACCATGCGCCAGATCTTGCGCATCCTGCGCCGCACCTACTGCCGGCACATCGGTGTGCAGTTCATGCACATTACGAGCCCTGCGCAGAAGGCGTGGATCCAGGATCGCATCGAGGGCGAGGAGAAGGACATCCGCTTCACGCCCGAGGGGCGGCGCGCGATCCTCAACAAGCTGATCGAGACGGAGGCGTTCGAGAAGTTCTGCGAGGTGAAGTACACCGGCACCAAGCGCTTCGGCATCGACGGGGCGGAATCCATGGCGCCGGCGCTGGAGCAGATCATCAAGCGGGGCGGTCAGCTCGGCGTCAAAGGCATCGTCATCGGCATGGCCCACCGCGGACGGTTGAACGTGCTCGCCAATGTGATGGAGAAGCCGTTTCGCGCTATCTTCAACGAGTTCAAGGGTGGCTCCTTCAAGCCCGACGACGTCGAGGGCTCGGGCGACGTGAAGTACCATCTCGGCGCGTCCTCCGACCGCGCCTTCGACAGCAACAACGTCCACCTGTCGCTGACCGCGAACCCCTCGCACCTCGAGATCGTCGATCCGGTCGTGCTCGGGAAGGTGCGCGCCAAGCAGGACCAGCTCGGATGCGCGGCGGGCGAGCGGACGCCCGTGCTGCCGCTGCTGATCCATGGCGACGCGGCCTTCGCCGGCCAGGGCGTCGTGGCGGAATGCTTCGGCCTCTCGGGCCTCAAGGGCCACCGCACGGGTGGCTCCATCCACTTCATCATCAACAACCAGATCGGCTTCACGACCAACCCGCGCCACTCGCGCTCCTCGCCCTATTGCTCGGACGTGGCGAAGATCATCGAGGCGCCGATCTTCCACGTGAACGGCGACAACCCGGAAGCGGTCGTGCACGTGGCCAAGATCGCGACCGAGTTCCGCCAGAAGTTCCAGAAGCCCGTCGTCATCGACATGTTCTGCTACCGGCGCTACGGCCACAACGAGGCCGACGAGCCGATGTTCACGCAGCCGTTGATGTACAAGACGATCAAGTCGCATCCGACCGTGATCGAGATCTATTCCAAGCGCCTCGCCGAGGAAGGCGTGGTAACGGCGCAGGAATCGGAGCGCATGAAGTCGGGCTTTCGCGCGCGGCTCGAGAACGAGTTCGCCGCGGCCGATTCCTTCCGCCCCAACAAAGCCGATTGGCTCGATGGGCGCTGGTCGGGAATGGGCTTTGCCGAGGACGACGCGCGCCGCGGCGAGACCGGCGTCGATCTCGAGCGCCTGAAGATCATCGGGCGCCGCATCACCAGCATCCCGCCCGACTTCAATGCCCACAAGACCATCCGCCGCCTGCTCGACCGCCGTCGCGAGATGGTCGAGACGGGTGAGGGCATCGACTGGTCGATGGGCGAGCACCTGGCGTTCGGCTCGCTGCTGAACGAGGGCTTCCCTGTGCGCCTCTCTGGCCAGGATTCGGAGCGCGGCACCTTCTCGCAGCGCCACTCGGTGCTGATCGACCAGGAGACCGAGCGCCGCTGGACGCCCCTGAAGCATGTCGCCAACGACCAAGCCCACTTCGAGGTCATCAATTCGATGCTGTCGGAGGAGGCGGTACTGGGCTTCGAATACGGCTACTCGCTCGCCGAGCCGAACGCGCTCGTCATGTGGGAGGCCCAGTTCGGCGACTTCGCCAACGGCGCCCAGGTCCTGTTCGACCAGTTCATCTCCTCGGGCGAGCGCAAGTGGCTGCGCATGTCGGCGCTCGTGTGCCTCTTGCCGCACGGCTACGAGGGCCAGGGACCCGAGCACTCCTCGGGCCGGCTCGAGCGCTACCTGCAGCTCTGCGCCGAGGACAACTGGCAGGTTGCCAATTGCACGACGCCGGCAAACTACTTCCACATCCTGCGGCGCCAGCTCCACCGCAAGTTCCGCAAGCCGCTGATCCTGATGACGCCGAAATCGCTCTTGCGCCATAAGCGCGTCGTCTCCCGCCTTGACGAGATGGGGCCCGGCACGACGTTCCATCGCCTGTTGTGGGACGACGCGGAGCACAAGCCTGACGAGAAGATCAAGCTCGTGCCCGACGACAATATCCGCCGCGTGGTGCTGTGCACCGGCAAGGTCTATTACGATCTCTACGAGGCGCGCGAAGCCGCCGGCATTGATGACGTCTATCTCCTACGCGTCGAGCAGCTCTATCCGTTCCCGGCACGCGCGCTGATGAACGAGCTCTCGCGCTTCAAGCAGGCGGGCATCGTGTGGTGTCAGGAGGAGCCCAAGAACATGGGCGCCTGGAGCTTCATTGAGCCCAACCTCGGGTGGGTGCTGGAGCGTATCGAGGCGCGCGTGCGCCGACCGGCCTACGCCGGGCGCCCGGCGTCGGCGTCGACGGCGACGGGGCAATTGTCGAAGCACCTGCACGAGCAGAAGACGTTGGTTGAAGAGGCGCTCAACGGTCCGGACGGCATTTGAGGAAGAGGCGCGTCTCCGGAGCGGGCCACGCTTCGGGACCGTTTGGGTGACCTTGGCGGCGAGGTGAGGACGAGATGGCGACCGAAATTCGAGTGCCGGCTCTGGGCGAGAGCGTGACCGAGGCGATCGTCGGCAAGTGGCTCAAGGCGGCCGGCGACAGCGTCAACGCGGATGAGCCGCTGGTCGAGCTCGAGACCGACAAGGTGACGGTGGAAGTCAACGCGCCGACGTCGGGCGTGCTGGGTGAGATCAAGGCGGTCGAGGGAACGACGGTCGCCGTCGGCGCGGTGCTGGGTGCGATCGGTAACAGCGCCGGGGCCGTGGCGGCGAAGCCGGCTCAGGCGGCGCCCGCACCCGCGCCGCTGGCTGCGGCAGTCAAAGCCGCTCCCCCGCCACCGCCCAAGGCTGTGCCAGCTCCCGTTGCCGCCGACAAATCCAACGGCGAGATGCCGCCGAGCCCCGCGGCACGCAAGAAGCTCGCCGAGGCGGGCCTCGACGCCGTCGCCATTGCCGGCTCGGGCAAGCGCGGACAGATCCTCAAGGAGGACGTGCCCGCGGCGACGACCGCCAAAGCGTTCGAGCCTGCGCCGCATGAGGACGAGGAGCCGGCGGTCGCCGCCCCAGCGGCTTCCTTCGCGGGCTCGGTGCCTGTCCCCGTGCCCGCGCAGAACCTGCGGCTACCGGCCGCCGCAAACGATGCCGCGCGCGAGGAGCGCGTGCGCATGACCAAGTTGCGCCAGACCATCGCGCAGCGCCTGAAGGACGCGCAGAACACCGCCGCCATCCTGACGACGTTTAACGACGTCGACATGGGCGCGGTGATAAAGCTCAGGAGCGAGTTCAAGGGCCTGTTCGAGAAGCGCCACGGGGTGAAGCTCGGCTTTATGGGCTTCTTCGTGAAGGCGTGCCTCCAGGCTTTGAGGGAGATCCCCTCGGTCAACGCCGAGATCGACGGCGACGAGATCGTCTACAAGAACTACTACCACATCGGCGTGGCGGTCAGCACCGACCGGGGCCTCGTCGTTCCCGTGGTGCGCGAAGCCGACCGCATGGGGCTCGCCGAGATCGAGGCGCAGATCTCCGATTACGGCAAGCGCGCCCGCGACGGCAAGCTCGGCATAGCCGATATGCAGGGCGGCACCTTCACCATCACCAACGGCGGCGTCTTCGGCTCGCTACTGTCGACGCCGATCCTGAACGCGCCGCAGTCGGCCATTCTCGGCATGCACCGCATCGAGGAGCGGCCGGTGGTGCGCGACGGCCAGGTGGTGGCCCGCCCGATGATGTACCTGGCCTTGAGCTACGACCACCGCATCGTCGACGGAAAGGAAGCGGTCGCCTTCCTCGTGCGTGTCAAGGAGTGTCTCGAAGAGCCGCAACGGTTTATCCTGGAGCTCTGAGGCAGGAACAACCTGCGGAGCTAGGAAATGGCGGAGGAACCTATTCCAGCGGCGATAGAGGTCTATCTCACGGTCAAGAATGGCCTGGAAGCCATCGAATTTTACAAGCGGGCGTTCGGGGCGCAGGTGGTGTACCAGGAGCTGACGGAGGACAAGCAGCAGGTTATGCACGCCTCGCTCGCGGCCTTCGGCGGACACTTCATGCTGTCGGATCACTTCCCTCAATATATAACGGACGTTGCGCCGCGCGCTCCCGACGCGCACGGCAGCGTCGCTATGCAGATTAACATGCAGACGCCGGAGGAGGTCGACGCGGCGATCGCGCGCGCGCAAGCTGCGGGCGCCACCGTGACCATGCCGGCGACGGACACGTTCTGGGTCATGCGCTACGGCCGGCTGCGCGACCCCTACGGCTACGTGTGGGCGTTCGGCGCTCCCCTCCCGCTCTAGACCAGCAAAGGAGTTCGCTCCCGTGAGCGCCTACGATCTGATCGTCATCGGAACCGGCCCCGGCGGCTATGTGTGCGCCATCCGCGCGAGCCAGCTCGGGCTGAAGGTCGGCGTCGTCGAGAAGCGAGCGACGCATGGCGGCACCTGCTTGAACGTGGGCTGCATCCCCTCGAAGGCGCTGCTGCACGCCTCCGAGCTCTACGACGAGGTGCGCCATTCGTTCGGTGCCATGGGCATCGAGGCCGCAACCGAGCTCAACCTCGGCCAGATGATGACCTTCAAGGACGAGGGCGTGAAGGGCAACGTCGACGGCGTTGCGTTCCTCTTGCGCAAGAACAAGATCGACCACTTCCACGGCACGGGCCGCGTGCTCGGCGGCGGCAAGGTCGAGGTGACCTTCATCAACGGCGAGACGCAGGTCATCGAGACCAAGGCTGCGGTCATCGCCACCGGATCGGAGCCGGCGCAGCTCCCAGGGATCGAGATCGACGAGAAGGCCGTCGTCTCATCGACCGGCGCGCTGTCGCTCGACAAGGTGCCGAAGCGGCTCCTCGTCATCGGCGCCGGCATCATCGGGCTGGAGCTTGGCTCCGTCTGGCGGCGGCTCGGGGCCGAAGTCACGGTCGTCGAGTTCCTCGACCGCGTGCTGCCGGGGCTCGACGGCGAGGTCGCCAAACAGATGCAGAGGATACTGACCAAGCAGGGTCTGGTATTCCAGCTTGGCCGCAAGGTCACGCACGTCGATGAAAAGACGACCGGCTTGCTGAAGGTCACGACCGAGCCGGCGGCGGGTGGCGCGCCGGAGACGATCGAGACGGACGTCGTGCTCGTCGCCGTCGGCCGCGTGCCCTACACGAAAGGCTTGGGGCTGGCTGAAGCGGGCGTTGCGCTCGACAACCGCGGGCGCGTGATCGTTGACGAACACTACGCGACGAACGTGCCCGGAATCTATGCTATCGGCGATGTGATCGCCGGGCTGATGCTTGCGCACAAGGCCGAGGATGAGGGCGTCGCGCTCGCCGAGATTTTGGCCGGGCAGGCGGGGCACGTGAACTACGACGTGATCCCCAACGTGGTCTATACCGCGCCCGAGGTGGCGAGCGTGGGCAAGACCGAGGAGGAGCTGAAGGTAGCCGGCATCGCCTACAAGGTCGGCAAGTTCCCGTTCATGGCCAACGGACGCGCCAAGGCCAACCACGCGACCGACGGCTTCGTGAAGATCATCGCGGATGAGAAGACAGATCGCGTGCTCGGCGTGCACATCGTTTCGGCGAACGCGAGCGAGATGATCGCGGAGGCGGCCGTACTCATGGAGTTCGGCGGCTCGGCCGAGGATCTGGCCCGCACCTGCCACGCGCATCCGACGCTGACCGAGGCGGTGAAGGAAGCCGCAATGGCGGTCGACAAGCGCGCGATCCACATGTGAGAGCGTAGAGCGCCGCGTCGCTACTCGATCGGGGTGACGGTGTAGCCGGCCTCCCGCAGCAGCGCGACGAGGCCCTGCTTGCCCGGCAGATGCAGCGCGCCGATGGCGATAAAGACGCCGCCCTGCTCCAAGAGCGGCTCGGCGGTGGTGTGCATCTTGATGTTGCGCTCGGTCAGGAGCTTCTCCTGGAAGCCGGCGAAGGCCTCATTACCGATGCCTACCTGCTTGGTGATCGCGATCTGGAAGGGGAGCGCCGCGCTGATCTTGCGCTCGAGATAGAGCTGGACCAGCGTCTCCATCATGTCGTTGGTGCGGTCGGCGAATTTCAGGCTCGCGCGCAGCATGTCGAGCTGCTGGGGCTCCGGAACCGCAGCGAGCGCCTGCAACTGCTCGGGGATGGTCTCGAGGCCCACGACCTGCAGGCCGCGCGCCTTGCCAACCTCGGCGATCTTCATGTCGAGCACGCGGGCGCCCTGCTGGATGCTCGTGCGCTCGCAGTCCGATACCGACATAATCATGGTGACGATCCACGGCTTGAACAGCGCCGCGAGGTCCGATGGCATGCCGGAGCGCGAGATGATGCGCTTCACCGTGTCGTACTCGGTGCCCGACAGCAGCCCGTCGAGCCGGCGGCCGTCGGTGAACATGACGAGCGGCGCCGATTGCGCGATGACGGTGGCGGTCGCCTTCTCGGAGATGTCGGAGACCTCTAGTGCGACGGTCTTCGACTGGCCGAGCGCCTGCTCGACGGCGGGCGACAACTTGGTCACACGCTCATCCGTCAGGTGCACGGTGCCGAACAGGTAGGAGGTCGGCCGGCCGGCGCGCTCGATCTTCCACAGCAGCGGGCCAGAGTTCTCGGTGGCGGCCGCCTGCGCCATGATCTTGGCGTAGGTCTCGGGGTCTTTCGCCTGCGTCTCGGCGAGCATGTCAACGCCGCGGCACTTATCGGCGACCGCGACGGTGTCAGCCGGGTCGGCGGCCGAGGCTTGGAGCGGGGCAGCGAGAAGAGCTGCGAGAACGAGAGCGGCCGTGGCGGCGGCTTTGGCCAAGCGAATACGCATAGAAACGTGACACTCCCGGAACTTGTGGCTGGATAGGACAGCTTAATCCTTGGGCATCGGGGCAAGAAAGGGGCAAAATTACGTGAAGGTTTCGCGCTTTAGCTAAGGCGTTGAATTTACAATAGTTCACGATCTGGGGTGGGCTGCGTCATAAACAGCCAGCAGGCGTTCGCGGTCGACTTCCGTGTAGGCCTGGGTCGTCGACAGCGAGGCGTGTCCCAGCAATTCCTGGATCTGGCGCAGGTCGCCGCCCGACGACAAAAGGTGAGTGGCGAAGGAGTGCCGCAGCGCGTGCGGGGTCGCCGTCGCAGGCAGGTCGAGCGCTGCCCGCATGCGCTCCATGGCGAGCTGGATGATGCGGGGGGACAGGGGTCCGCCCTTGGCGCCGCGGAAAAGCGCTTCGTCCGGGTCGAGCGGATAGGGGTTGAGCGCGAGATAGCGCGCAACCGCTGAGCGCACCACCGGCAGCACCGGCACCAGCCGCTCCTTGCCGCCCTTACCCGTGACGCGCAGCACGTCACGGTCGCCGACGGGTGCGTCCTTCAGCTTGATCGAAAGCGCCTCCGCGATGCGCAGGCCCGCGCCGTAGAGCAACAGCAGCACCGCGGCGTCGCGCGCGAGCGTCCACTCGAGCTCGGCGCCGGCGCTGGCCTCGACCACCCCGGCGGCCTTGGCGATGGTCAGGGGCTTGGGGACCGAATGGGGCACCTTGGGGCTCGCGAGCTGCAGTACGGCGCGGTTCGCCACCTTCCCCTGCGCTTCGAGCCAGCGGAAGAACTGGCGCAGGGCCGAGAGCGTGCGGGCAAGCGAGCGGCTGATCGCGCCAGTCCGGCGGCGCGAGGCGAGGAAGGCGCGAAAGGTCTTGGGCTCGAGCCGCTGCAGGTCGGCGAGGCAGGGCGCCTGGCCGAGGTCGGCAGCGAGGTGGGAGAGGAACTGGCGCACGTCGCGCGCGTAGGCGTCGAGCGTCTTTTCCGCAGCCCCTCGCTCGTGGCGCAGGTAAGCGAGCCAGTCGCCGACGGCCCTGTCGAGATCGGCGCCCAGCGGCAGCTCGATGATTTCATTGGCGGTTTTTGGCACGATGGCTCCGATCGGCAGCGCCCACGCGTCCACCCTATCGATACCCGATTCGGACCTACTCCGCGTCGTGCGGCTCGGGCCGTTCGGAGGTGGAGCGCAGCCGGGCCTCCAGCGCGTCGATGCGCTCCAGTAGCTGCAGCGCCAGCGCGATGCCGGGCAGGTTGACGCCGAGGTCGCGCTGCAGACGGTGTGCCTTCTGCACGCGCACAACGCTCGTCGCCGCAAAGCGCCATTGCGGACCGCCCGGCTTGAGCGGCTCCAGCACGCCCTCCTCGACGAGTTCCAGCACCCATTCGGTCTGCACGCGGCAAGAGCGCGTCAGCTCCGCGAGTGTGATCTCGTTCTCCTCGTTGAGAACGAGCACTGCCTGCTGTTCGGGGGATTTCGCGGGCATCGCCTACACTCCCAGTCCGGCGCGCGGATTGAATGGGATCTCGCGCTCCATCTGTTGGTATAGCTCCTTCGCCTTCTCGGTATCCGCCGGCGGCGTCACGATTTTTATCACGGCGTAGAAGTCGCCGGGCGGCGAGCCGGGAATGCCGCGGCCCTTCAAACGCATGGTGCGGCCCTTGGTCGAGCCGGGCGGGACCTTGAGCATCACCGTGGTGTCGGGCATTGGAGCTTTGATGGAGGCACCGAGTGCCGCTTCCCATGGCGCGATCGGAAGGTCGAGGTAGACGTCCTTGCCCTCGACGCGAAACATGGGATCGGGCGCGAACGCGACCTCGAGATAGAGGTCGCCCGCCCTCCCCTTGCCGATGCCGGGGGCGCCTTGGCCGGTGAGGCGGATGTGCTGGCCTTCGCGCACGCCCTTGGGAATCGTGACGTTCAGCGTGCGGTCCTTGACCGCGACGTGGCCCGTGCCGTCGACCTCAGGCATGCGCAGCGTGATCGAGCGCTTGGCGCCGTTGTAGGCATCGCGCAGGTCGATGACGACCTTGGCGTGATGGTCCTGCCCTTGCGCGTTGAACTCGCGCGTGCCCGAGAAGCCGCCGCGGCGGCCGCCAAACCCGCCCGCGGCGCCGCTGCCGCCGCGCATGCGGCCAAACAGGCCCTCGAAGAAGTCGCTGAACTGTGCGGAGTCGGCGCCTGCAAAGTCGCCGCCACCCGAATACTCGAAGCTCGCGTCCCAGTTGGGCGGCGGACGGAAGTCCTGCCCCTGCTTCCAGTTGGCGCCGAGTTCGTTGTAGGCTGCGCGCTTCTCGGGGTCTTTGAGGACCTCGTAGGCTTCGCCCGCGTCCTTGAATTTCGCTTCCGCGCCCGCTTCCTTGTTGACGTCAGGATGATAGGTGCGCGCGAGCTTGCGGTAGGCGCGCTTGATGTCGTCCTGGCTGGCGTTTCGCTCGACGCCGAGGATCTTGTAGTAGTCCTTATATTCCATGGGGACGGCGGTCCTGAGACGGGTAGGGCGGTTGCCTGGACCATAGCGCCAAGCCGCTCCCGCCCGGTTAATCCGTGGTATCGGCAAGGAATATTGTCGCTTCGTGCCGCTGCCGAAAGTGCGGCGTCAGAGTGCGGGCGCCGCCTTCGCCGTGCCGCGACGCCGGGCTAGCCTGCGGGATCGATTCCCTTTGCCTTCGCCTGGAGCTCTATGACGGCCCGGATGGACAGTCTGCTCGAGCCCTTGGAGCGCGGTGAGCGCCGGGCCGCGCTGCGCGCGCCCGTCGTGCTCGCGGTCGCGCTCGACCAGAGCTACGACTACCTCGTGCCGGATGGCGTCGAGCTCGAGCCCGGCGCCTTCGTGCTCGTGCCGTTCGGGCCGCAAAGCCGCATCGGCGTGGTTTGGGACCGCGCGGTCGGCGACACGGGAAAGGCCGTCGACCCCAAGAAGCTCAAGACGATTGCCGGCGTCGTCGACGTGCCGCCGCTACCGCTGAGCTCGCTGCGCTTTGCCGAATGGATCGCGCGCTACACGCTCGCGCCCCTCGGCATGGTGGCGCGCATGATGATGAGCGCGCGCGCCGCCTTCGAGCCGTCAAAGCCGCGCTTCGGCGTGACGGTGGTCGCCGGCGCGCCGGAGCCGCCGCGGCTAACGCCCGCCCGCAAGCGCGCGCTCGAGATCGCGGCCGATGGCGCCATCCGGCCGAAGTCGGCGCTCGCCGGCGAGGCCGATTGCTCAACCGGCGTCATCGACGGGCTTGTGGCGGCCGGCACGCTCGTCGAGGTGGCGATCCCGGAAAAGCGCCTGCCGCAACCCGATCCGCGCCATCGCGAGACCGAGTTCATCCCCGAGCAGGCGCGCGCGGTGCACGCGCTGCAGTCGGCCGTCGATGGTGGCAATTTCTCGGTGACGCTGCTCGACGGCGTCACCGGCTCGGGCAAGACGGAGGTCTATTTCGAGGCGGTCGCGCGCACGCTTCAGCGTGGGCAGCAGGCGCTGATCATGCTGCCCGAGATCGCGCTCACCGATCAGTTCATGCGCCGCTTCACCGGGCGTTTCGGCTGCCCCCCGGTCGAGTGGCATTCGGCACTGTCTGGCCCCGAGCGCGGCCGTGTATGGCGCGCTGCGGCAACGGGTGAGGCGCGCGTCATCGTCGGCGCCCGCTCGGCGTTGTTCCTGCCCTTTAAGGAACTCGGCCTCATCGTCGTCGACGAGGAGCACGATGCCGGCTTCAAGCAGGACGACCGCGTGCACTATCAGGCGCGCGACATGAGCGTCGTGCGCGGCAACCTCGGCGGTTTCCCCGTCGTGCTGTCGTCGGCGACGCCGTCGATCGAGAGCCACGTGAATGCACGCACCGGCCGCTATCGCCACGTGGTGCTGCCGGGGCGCTTCTCGGGCGCGGCGCTGCCCGACGTGACGGCGATCGACCTGCGCACCAATCCGCCCGAGCGCGGCAAATGGCTGTCGCCGGCGCTTGTCGATGCCGTCACCGAGACGCTTGCAGCCAAGCAACAGACGCTGCTGTTCCTCAACCGGCGCGGATATGCGCCGCTGACGCTGTGCCGAAGCTGCGGCCACCGCATCCAGTGCCCTCAGTGCACCGCGTGGCTGGTGGAGCATCGCTTCCGCGGCCGCCTGCACTGCCACCATTGCGGTTTCTCGATCCCGCACCCCGAGAAATGCCCGAGCTGCGGGGAAGCTGGCTCGCTCGTTGCCTGCGGGCCGGGCGTGGAGCGCGTCGCCGAGGAGGTGGCAGAGCGCTTTCCCGAAGCGCGCGTCGCGCTGTTGTCGTCCGACCTGATCCCGGGCCTGACCGAGATGCGCGAGGTCATTCGGTCAATCGAGGCCGGCGGCATCGACATCGTCATCGGCACGCAGATCGTCGCCAAGGGGCATCATTTTCCGCTGCTGGCGACCGTTGGCATCGTCGACGGCGACCTCGGGCTCGCGATGGGTGCCGACCCGCGCGCGGGCGAGCGCACGTTCCAGCTTCTGCATCAGGTGACGGGCCGTGCCGGCCGCGCGCTCGCCGAGGGGCGCGGCTTCGTGCAGACGTACATGCCCGAGCACCCGGTCATGGCAGCGATCATCGCGGGTGCCCGCGAGGCCTTCATCGAGCGCGAGATCGCGGTGCGCCGAGCAGGCCTCTTGCCGCCATTTGGCCGGCTCGTCGCGCTCATCGTGTCGGCGCGCGACAAGGAGACGACGCAGCTTGTCGCGCGCGATATCCTCAATCGCGCGCCGCCGGCCGATCGCGTCGAGATCTTGGGCCCGGCAGAGGCGCCACTCGCGGTGATCCGCGGGCGCCATCGCTGGCGCTTGCTGGTCAAGGCGCCGCGCGAGATCGACGTGCAGGATTATCTACGGGCTTGGCTGGCGGCGTTGCCGCCCTTGAAGGGCGACATCCGCCTGACGGTCGACGTCGACCCCTACAGCTTTTTGTAGCAATCCGCGCGCCTTCTCAGGCGTTGCGGATTTCCTGCGCCGCGCGGGCGAGTATCTCCACGATTCGCGCCTCTAAATTCTCATCGGCATTGAGCCGCTTTGATGCGGCGGCGCGCAAGTTTTCAATTGCCGCGCCGACAAGCTGCGGTACGCCCTTCACTTCGTCGCCGTTGCGCTGCTCCCAGGCGCGCCGCCGGCGTGCGAGCTTCTTGCCGACGGCCGCCAGCCGCTCAAGAATTTCGTCGGCGATGTCGCGGTTCTCCTCGAGGTAGTCTCGGCCCTCTTTGGTGATCGTATACAGCTTCTTTGCGCCTTCGATCTCCGCCGTTACGTAGCCAGCCTCCTCAAGAAACGTCAGCGTCGGATAAACCACGCCGGGGCTAGGGCTGTAGGAGCCGCTCGTCTGCTCCTCGAGCAGTTTGATGAGCTCATACCCATGTCGTGGCTTCTCAGCGATGAGCGCGAGAGCGAGCAGCTTCAGATCGCCTTGGGCGAGCATACGTCCGATGCGAAACCAGTCGCCGCCGCCACCGCCTGGGCCCGGCCCCCATCCGTGGCCTCGGCCCGGTCGACCAAAGCGCGGCGCCGCCCAAAGACCTCCTCCATCCTCGTGTCCAAATCCATGCATTGCTTTTCTCCTATAAGACATGTCGCAAGATATATCTTTGTCGATGTCGTGGCGGAATAAAAGCCATACAAATCATGGTATTGTACTGAATGTAGAAGACCGGTTGGGGCAGGGAAGATCAGGCCAGCTCGCGCTGGGCGTGGGGCGCATCGAGGTACGGGGGCCGGCCGCGGAGGCGCCGATCGCGGTGATCCGCGGCGCCATCGCTGGTGCTTGCTGGTCAAGGCGCCGCGCGAGATCGACGTACAGAATTATCTGCGGACGTGGCTCGCGGCGCTGCCGCCCCTGAAGGGCCACATCCGGCTCACCGTCGACGTCGACCCCTGCAGCTTTTTGTGAGCGATCAGAACGCTTCGGCGTAGTCCCAGACGGTCACGACGTCTGGACGCAGGTGCGAGGCGCTGAGCCGCTCGCGGATGAAGCGGCGGAGGGCGTTGAGCACGCGCTCATGGTCGAACTGCGAGGATGCGAAAGCGGAGAGCATGCGGCGCGGGATGAGGATGGTCACCGGCCCGGCCGGGGCCTCGACGCGCGCGCGGAACTGGTCGTCGTACTTGGGAAGGAGCGACGGCTTGGAGCCTTCCGGAAATTCGGACGCGAACAGGCTGAGCAAGGCTTCCGCCGTATCCACAGTTTGTAGTGTCGTCTGCATTCGTCGTGCTCTCGACATCGCTTGGGGAAAAGAAAAGGGCCGGACCCCGGGGGAAAGGTCCGGCCCGACTGGCGCGCGAGGGGGGGTGCGCTCAGTCAAACTCGTTGCGTCAGTAGCGGCCGGCCTCCGAGGCTATGATGCCGAGCATTAGGGCGCCGACGCCGAGCGCGATGTACTTGCCGGTATCGTGATGCTTGTGCCGGCGGTAGGCGTAGAAGTCGTGCCGGCCGCCGTCGCGGCCGCGGCCGTAATCTCCGCCGCGGTTCCAGTCGCCGCGGTCGCCGCCGCGGCCATAGTCGCCGCCGCGATCGTTGTGGGATAGCCGCCATCGCGGTGACCGCCGTTCCACGGCTCGGCGTTAGCGGAAGTGGCGATCGGCACCAGCGTGGTGGCGGCGAGCGCCACGGCGGCCGTGAGCGAAGTCAGTTTGCGCTTGATGTTCATTTTTGGTCCCCTACCCGGTAGCTCGGTGTTTGCCGGGCCTCTCCGGCGATGGGACCCATAAAGCGATAGTCGCGCTGAATGCGCTCTGAAGGGTGCGTGCAGCTTGCGTTCAGGTTCCGGCCGCCTCCTGGCCATGCGAGCGCCCTGGAAATGCGGCATTCCGGCGGACATCCGACGGTTGAAGGCCCGGGCCTTGCGTGTTAGACAACCCGCGAACTTGGAGGGGGGCGCCAGGCACGGGTGCTCACGCCCTCCTTTTGTGTGAACAAATTTCCTCAGAGCGGGCAAAGCCTTCGGGCTTATCCCGGGTGCCCTTTGGGCCCTTGGCGGCCGGCCGGCGAGAGCGTTTGACGTGGCAACGGACAATCCAGTGACAGCGGGCGTGGCGGGGCGGTACGCGTCTGCGCTTTTTGAGCTCGCCCATGAGCAGAACCGCCTGGACGAGGTCAATCGTGACCTAAACACCTTCCAGGCCCTCCTCGATCAGAGCAGCGACTTGAAGCGCCTCGTGCACAGCCCGGCGTTCGCGGCCGAGGAGCAGCAGCGCGCGCTCGGCGCCGTGATGGACTGGGCATCGATCGATGCGACCACGGGGAACTTCCTCAAGGTCGTCGCCCGCAATCGCCGCCTGTTTGCGGCCGAGGACATGATCAAGTCCTTCCGCAGCCAGCTCGCACTTCACCGCGGCGAGGTCGCCGGCGAGGTGAGGTCGGCGATCGCGCTCAGCGACGAGCAGCTTTCGGCGCTCAAGGCCAAGCTCAAATCCACATTCGGCAAGGACGTGCGGCTCGATGCCAAGGTCGATCCCTCGCTGCTCGGCGGCCTGGTGGTCAAGATCGGCAGCCGCATGTTCGACTCATCGCTGCGCACCAAGCTCAGCAACTTGAAGGTCGTGCTGAAAGGCAACGGCTCATAAGGCAAATCGCGGCCGCAAGGGGCTCTCCCCGCGGCCGTTTTTTTCAAGGCAACCGGCCGGCAGGCGTCACCGACGCGCGCGGCCAAGCGCTGTAAGGGAAGAGGCAAGTTATGGAAATCCGCGCCGCAGAGATCTCTTCGATCCTCAAGGAGCAGATCAAGAACTTCGGCAAGGAGGCCGAGGTCTCCGAGATCGGCCAGGTGCTGTCGGTCGGCGACGGCATCGCGCGCGTCTACGGCCTCGACAACGTGCAAGCGGGTGAGATGGTCGAGTTCCCGGGCGGCATCCGCGGCATGGCGCTGAATCTCGAGGCCGACAACGTCGGCGTCGTGATCTTCGGCGATGACCGCACCATCAAGGAAGGCGACACCGTCAAGCGCACGGGTGCCATCGTCGAGGTGCCGGTCGGCAAGGGCCTCTTGGGCCGCGTCGTCGACGCGCTCGGCAACCCCATCGACGGCAAGGGCCCGATCAAGTTCGACAAGAAGATGCGCGTCGACGTGAAGGCGCCGGGCATCCTGCCGCGCAAATCGGTGCACGAGCCGATGGCGACCGGCCTCAAGGCGGTCGATGCGCTGATCCCCGTCGGCCGCGGACAGCGCGAGCTCATCATCGGCGACCGCCAGACCGGCAAGACGGCGATCATCCTCGACACCATCCTCAACCAGAAATCGATCAATGCGGGCAGCGACGAGAAAGCCAAGCTCTACTGCGTCTACGTCGCCGTCGGCCAGAAGCGGTCGACCGTCGCCCAGTTCGTGAAGGTGCTGGAGGAGAACGGCGCGCTCGACTACTCGATCGTGGTCGCCGCGACCGCATCGGAGCCGGCGCCCCTTCAGTACCTCGCGCCGTTCACCGGCTGCACCATGGGCGAATACTTCCGCGACAACGGCATGCACGCCGTGATCGCCTATGACGATCTTTCGAAGCAGGCCGTCGCCTACCGCCAGATGTCGCTGCTGCTGCGTCGCCCGCCCGGCCGCGAAGCCTATCCGGGCGACGTGTTCTATCTGCACTCGCGCCTCTTGGAGCGCGCCGCGAAGCTCAACGACGCTCACGGCGGCGGATCGCTGACCGCGCTGCCCGTCATTGAGACGCAGGCCAACGACGTGTCGGCCTACATCCCGACCAATGTGATCTCGATCACCGACGGGCAGATCTTCCTCGAGACCGACCTTTTCTATCAGGGCATCCGCCCGGCCGTGAACGTCGGCCTGTCGGTGTCGCGCGTCGGCTCGGCCGCGCAGACCAAGGCGATGAAGCAGGTCGCAGGCAAGATCAAAGGCGAACTCGCGCAATACCGCGAGATGGCGGCGTTCGCGCAGTTCGGCTCCGACCTCGATGCGGCAACACAGAAGATGCTCGCGCGCGGCGCGCGCCTGACCGAGCTGCTGAAGCAGCCTCAGTTCTCTCCTCTCAAGATGGAGGAGCAGGTGTGCGTGATTTTTGCCGGCACGCGCGGCTACCTCGATCCACTGCCCGTATCGGCGATCGCCAAGTTCGAGCAGTACCTGCTGCGGCTCCTGCGCGACCAGGGCAAGGACATCCTCGAAGCGATCCGCACCGAGAAGGCGCTCTCGGAGGCGACGGAGAAGAAGCTTGTCGCCTTCCTCGACAATTTCGCGAAGGGGTTCGCGGCTTAGGTTTCCTTCTCGCCGCGAGAGCGGGGAGAGGGCCAGGGTAGAGGCGGCCTCCGTGGTCGGAAGGACTAGGACGCTCGAATGGCGAGCTTAAAAGATCTCCGCAACCGCATCGCGTCGGTGAAGGCGACCCGCAAGATCACCAAGGCGATGCAGATGGTCGCCGCGGCGAAGCTGCGCCGCGCGCAGGAGGCTGCTACAGCCGCGCGCCCTTACGCCGACCGCATGGATCGGATGATGGCAAGCCTCGGCGCCCGCGTCACCGACCGCGCCGGCATGTCGCCGCTGCTCGTCGGCACCGGCAAGGACGACGTGCACCTGCTCATCGTCATGACCGGCGAACGCGGTCTCGCCGGCGGGTTCAACTCCAACATCGCCAAGCTCGCCCGCAACGATGCACGCAGGCTGATCGCCGCGGGCAAGACGGTTAAGCTCCTGATGGTCGGCCGCAAGGGCGCCGAGGCGATGCGCAGGGATTACGGCAACCGCTACGTCGATCGCGTCGATCTGCGCGGCGTGCGCCAGCTCACGTTCAGCCACGCCGACGGCATCGCCCAGAAGATCCTGGCGCTGTTTGAAGCCGGCGAGTTCGACGTTGCGACGCTCTATTTCTCTCAGTTCAAGTCGGTCATCAACCAGGTGCCGACCGCGCTGCAGCTCATCCCGGCCAAGATCCCGGCCGCAAAGGCGGACAAGGCCACCGGCGCTGTCGCCGTCCACGAGTACGAGCCGTCGGAAGAGGACGTGCTCGGCTACCTCGTCAATCTCAACATCTCGACGCAGATCTTCCGCGGGCTTCTGGAGAACGGCGCCTCGTTCTACGGCGCGCAGATGAGCGCCATGGACTCAGCTACCCGCAACGCCGGCGAGATGATCGACAAGCTGACGTTGAAGTACAACCGCACGCGCCAGGCCATGATTACCAAAGAGCTGATCGAGATCATTTCGGGCGCCGACGCGCTCTAGGAGGCCGACATGGCTTATACGGCGACAGCGACGACGAAGGGTGGCCGCGACGGCCGCGCCGTCCTGCAGGACGGCAAGCTGGCGCTCGCGATGGCGTTGCCGAAGGACATGGGCGGCTCGGGCGAGGGACACAACCCCGAGCAGCTTCTCGCCTTGGGCTGGTCGTCCTGCTTCGGTCACGCGGTTCTGCTGCTCGCCAAGAAGCACGGTCTCGACGGCCAGGCCGCGAAGGTCACCTGCGGCATCACCATCGACAAGGACGCAACGAGCTTCGCGCTGCAGGCCGACATCAAGCTGTCGCTGCCCGGCGCCGACAAGGACAAGCTCGAAGCTCTACTGAAGGACGCCCACGAAATCTGCCCGTACTCGAAGGCGACGCGCGGAAACATCCCCGTCACGCTGTCGGTCGGCTGAAACTCATCTACTGGAGACGAAAATGGCAAATAACGTTGGTCGCATCAGCCAGGTGACAGGCGCCGTCGTCGACGTGCACTTCGACGATCACCTGCCTGCGATCCTCAATGCGATCGAGACCGACAATCATGGCTCGAAGCTCGTGCTCGAGGTCGCCCAACACCTCGGTGAGAACACCGTGCGCACCATCGCCATGGATTCGACCGAGGGTCTGGTGCGCGGCCAGCAAGTGACCGACACCGGCGCGGCGATCACGGTGCCGGTCGGCGACGAGACGCTGGGTCGCATTATCAACGTCATCGGCGAGCCGGTGGATGAGGCGGGTCCCGTCAAGACGAACGCCAGGCGGCCAATCCACGCTCCCGCACCAACATTCGCCGACCAGGCGTCGGAAGCGCAGATTCTCGTCACCGGCATCAAGGTCGTCGACCTGCTGGCGCCCTACGCCAAGGGCGGCAAGATCGGCCTCTTCGGCGGTGCCGGCGTCGGCAAGACCGTGCTCATCATGGAGCTGATCAACAACGTCGCCAAGGCGCACGGCGGCTACTCGGTGTTTGCCGGCGTCGGCGAGCGGACGCGCGAGGGCAACGACCTCTATCACGAGATGATCGATTCCAAGGTCAACATGGACCCCAAGAAGAACAACGGTTCGACGAAGGGCTCAAAGTGCGCGCTCGTCTACGGGCAGATGAATGAGCCGCCGGGCGCACGCATGCGCGTTGCGCTTTCGGGCCTCACGGTGGCTGAGTACTTCCGCGACCAGGGCCAGGACGTGCTGTTCTTCGTCGACAACATCTTCCGTTTCACGCAGGCGGGCTCGGAAGTGTCGGCTCTGCTCGGCCGCATCCCCTCCGCGGTCGGCTACCAGCCCACGCTGGCGACCGACATGGGCGCGCTGCAGGAGCGCATCACCACCACGCAGAAGGGCTCCATCACCTCGGTGCAGGCGATCTATGTCCCGGCCGACGACCTGACCGACCCGGCGCCGGCCACGTCCTTCGCCCATCTCGATGCCACGACCGTGCTGTCGCGCGACATCGCGGCCAAGGGCATCTATCCAGCGGTCGACCCGCTGGACTCCACCTCGCGCATGCTCGCGGCCTCGATCGTCGGCGAGGAGCACTACGCGGTTGCCCGCCAGGTGCAGCAGATTCTGCAGCGCTACAAGGCCCTGCAGGACATCATCGCCATTCTCGGCATGGACGAGCTGTCGGAAGAGGACAAGGTGGCCGTGGCGCGCGCGCGCAAGCTCGAGCGCTTCCTGTCCCAGCCCTTTCACGTGGCGGAGGTCTTCACCGGGTCGCCCGGCGTGCTGGTGCCGCTGGCAGACACCATCAAGGGCTTCAAGGGATTGTGTGCCGGCGACTACGACCACTTGCCGGAGCAGGCGTTCTACATGGTCGGCACCATTGACGAGGCCGTCGCCAAGGCCGAGAAGCTTGCCGAGGCGGCATAACGAAGGGAGCGAGGGCATGTCGGCAGATGGAACGGGAAAGTTCGGCGGCTGCTGCGAGGTTCTGAAGGACGTGCTGGAGAGCGACGAGTTCGAGCCGCTCATCGCCGCGGACGACGACGGCATCCTCTACATGTCGATCGGCATGGTGGATCCCGAGAAGGAGGACGACCCCAACATGGTCGACCACCCGGTGTTTTTCTGCCCGTTCTGCGGCACCAAGCTGCAGACGCCGGAACAGGTCGACGCCAAGGCCAAGGCCTGACGAGAGGGCGGGAGCGGGGATGGCAGGCACGTTCAAGTTCGAGCTGGTGACGCCCGAGCGCATGGCGCTGTCGCAGGACGCGGCCCAGGTCGTGGTGCCAGGCGTCGAGGGCGACTTCACGGTGCTGGCGGGGCACGCGCCGGTGATCTCGGCGCTGCGGCCGGGCATCATCGACGTGACCCTGCCGGACGCCAGCAAGACGCGCATCTTCGTCAAGGGTGGCTTTGCCGAGGTCGATGCCGGCCATCTCACGGTGCTGGCCGAGCGCGCGCTCGACGTGGAGGCGATGGATGCCGCGACAATCGCCGCCGAGCTCGAGACCGCGCAGGCGGACTTCGCCTCCGCCACCGACGACGCCGCCCGCCTGGCGGCGGCGTCGGCCGTGGAGCGGCTCAGGGGGCTGGGGCGTTAGGCTGCAGGGTCGTGGGAGTAGCAGGAGCCCGGACTATCTGCTCGTTCAATCTGGCTGCCGCGGTGCTGGCCCAGTATCTGTGAATGCGTTGAACAACGAGCAAGCCCATAGTGAGCTGGAGCCCGACCAAAATCCAAAATGAGACCAGCGCTACCTTCTCGGTTTCTAGAGACTTGCGGCCCACATAGTAAAAGACGACTGGGACATAGAGGAAAGCCTGCTCGCCAAAGACCTGCGTCACGTCTTTCAACGCCCTGAGATCGGCTGCCAACTGCGGTCGAACGCTGACCTGAAGTGAAGTGAAAACGCAGACAATATAGATCGTCCACAATACGAGACGCGTTGCCGCGACCCGTATTCGTCTGAAAAGCCCGCGACGATAACCGTTTTCGAAGCGGCGGCTTCTGTGTGCGATGCTGAAGAGGAGTTCGTTGAGACGGGACTCTCTGAAACGCGGGCTCCACGTAAGTAGAGAAGTCCGCAACGTCTCAAGATCGAGAACGAGCAATGTGGTCAGCACGAAGTAACCAATGCAGTAGGTGCTGGCTATTCCTAGCCAATCCCTCCAGTTGCCGATTCCCGTCGCACCGCTGACTAGGTCAAGCAAGATGCGCGGTGGCGAGACCCCCCATAGATCGAGAGGCAACGCTAAGGCTATCGCGCTTGCGATCACTAACCCTGCGAGGACTACGAGATACGCCGCCTGATTCACAAAAGCCGTGCAGTTCCGGTACAAAGTTAGCCATCGCTCGTTCCAGGTGATGTAACTTGGGAGGCGAATCTTGCCCGGACGTACTCGAGGTTCTTCAGCCAGCGCGGTATCCTGGTAGATTAGGCTAGTCTTTCTACACGAGACGTGGCCGTCGCCACGCCATATTCTCAAGTCGACGTCGAATAGCTTACTTCCAAACTGCATCGGCAAGTGCGCGCGATGGCATACGAACCAGAATGCTCCGCGCCGCTCAAAATGGACGCGCACATCCAATCTTTCCGGATCAACGAACCTCCACGTCGCCCCGTAAATGCCCCATATTCGCTGCTCTGTGACAGGCTTGTCGAAACGCAAGTCCGAAACGTTACACGGCAGATTACGGAACTGAGGTGGCCTCTCGGTGAGGGCAAAGGCGTAGTAGAAGCGGGCATACTTCAGCCGTTCGGTATCGTCCTGTAGGTTCAAACCCAGCCAACGTTTGGCGAGGAGGATGTCCCCTTCTCCTCCTGTCAGCGGAATAAGGACCTCATCTTCGTCTACGGTCCTGAAGAGGAAGTAGAAGGTTGCTTGAACTGAACGGCTTCGCCGTAGTTGGAGC
>JRHI01000675.1_pt1 | contig 34889 bp, 31 predicted proteins | sample 215371 | NCBI WGS metagenome assembly JRHI01 (sample SAMN02929681, study PRJNA255918) | sediment metagenome | biome: cave system; feature: Ice Cave; material: Sediment; isolation source: sediment from deep within a dark volcanic ice cave with no known source of... ...
AACTCGTCGATTGCGGACCGCTACGATCGGGATACTCGCCAGCATCGCGATCTCGTGCTCGCGGTGCTCGAAAGCGACGTCGGCGTGCACTTCGTCGATTTCAACGTACTTCGAAATCACGGCCAGCAAATCGGCCTTCATCGCTTCAATGACATCGGGCGCCAAGGCCAAGTGATCGGAGAGCAGCACGAGACGCAGCCGCTCTTTGGCGAGCGCTCCCGACGCTTGTGGCCGGAACAGCGATCGAAAGAAATCGAACATCAGGACTGCCCTCGCAGCGCACGCCAAACCTTCGTAAAGAACGACGGCCGAGTCGCCGCGGGTTGCAGCACCGGGACGTCCTCGCCGGCCAGCCGGGCGGCGATCGCGCGGAAGGCGGCGCCGGTTGCCGAGCGTTCGTCCAGCGCGAGCGGCTCGCCGCGATTGGTCGCCACGATCAGGTCGGGCGCATCGGCGACGACCCCAAGCAACGGCAATCGCAGGATGGCATTCACGTCGTCGACCGACAGCATCTTGCCACGCTTTACCAGCGCCGGCCGCAAGCGGTTCACGATGAGCTGCGGCCGGAAACTGGTCGGCAAGAGCCCGACAACGCGGTCGGCGTCGCGGACGGCGGCGACTTCCGGCGTGCAGACGATGATCGCGTCTTGGGCGCCGGCTACTGCATTCTTAAAGCCTAACTCGATGCCGGCGGGACAATCAATCAACACCCAGTCGAACTGCTCSCGCAGCTGCATGATAAGCCCGCGCATTTGATCGGTGTTGACGTCCTCTTTCTCCCGCGTCTGGGCCGCCGCCAGCAGAAACATATTTTCGGCGCGCTTATCGCGCACGAGGGCGTCGTCGAGTTCGACCTTTTCTTCTAAGACGTCAAGCAGGTGATATCGGACGCGGCTCTCGAGACCCAGGATGATGTCAAGGTTGCGCAAGCCGACGTCGGCGTCGACGAGCACGACGCGCGCTCCGCGGGCCGCGAGCGCTGCACCGATATTCGCGGTCGTCGTCGTCTTGCCGACGCCGCCCTTACCAGAAGTGACGACGAGCGCCCGCCCTAGCCGTCCAGGGTGCGAGCGCTCGATAGACTGAGACGCGCGTTGGGCCGGCTGAAGATCGTGCATCATGTCGGGGCCTTCCATCGAGTGAGGAGGCGATCGAAAAATCCCGGTGACTCGAAGGTCGTAAAGGGCACGAGGTCGCCTTCCAGGCGACGAGCGACTTTATCGTAGATGTGTCCGAGGCGATTACCAGGATCAAGCACGAGCGGCTCGCCGCGATTGGTCGTGTCGATAATCTCCTCGTCGTCCGGGACGATGCCGAGCAACTCCCCGGAAAGGATGTCGCAGACATCCTCGACCGACATCATCTCGCCAGCCGCGATCATCTCGGGCCGGACCCGGTTGACGAGCAGCCGAATCGGCAGCGACCGATCGCCGAGTTTTCCAATGACGCGATCGGCGTCGCGGATCGAACTGACCTCAGGCGTCGTCACAATGATGGCTTCCTTGGCACCGGCGACAGCGTTGCGAAAGCCGTGCTCGATGCCGGCGGGCGAATCGATGAAGACGAAGTCGCTGGTTTGCGCCAACTCGTCGATGATGGCCGCCATCTGATCTTCGGAGACGGACTCCTTATCACGCGTCTGAGACGCCGGYAGGATCGTCAGCGCGTCGAACCGCTTGTCTTTGATTAGCGCTTGACGCAGCTGGCAGCGCCCTTCGACGACCTCGACCAAATCGAAAACGATCCGCTTCTCTACGCCCAGCACCAAATCCAAATTGCGGAGCCCGATGTCGGCGTCGACCAGGACGACCCGCTTGCCACGTTTCGCCAGCGCCGCGCCCAGGTTCGCCGTCGTCGTCGTTTTGCCGACGCCACCCTTGCCGGAAGTTACGACGATTTGGCGCGCGCTCACTTATCGATTTCCTCCCAGCGGTGCGATCGCGATGCGATCACCAACAATTGACGCTTCTTCGGGCGCCGGTGGTGCCGTTCGACCGCCGATGTCGGCGGCAATGAGCGTTGCGATGCGCAACTGCGTGGGCTCGAGCACGAGCGCCACAACGCGCGCCGTGCCGTCCCCTTGCGCACCGGCATGGGCCGTGCCGCGGAGCGCGCCGACCACGATAATTTCACCCGCCGCCACAAGTTCGGCACCCGGATTCACGTCGCCGACAATCACGATGTTCCCAACGTGTTGCAGGGACTGGCCGCCCCGCAATGTTCCACGATGCAGCAGGGTCGGTGTGGCTACTGGGAGCAGGGTGGGCGGCAACGGTGCGGACGGCGCGGCGCGGTCAGCGCGCTCCGTCCGCCGCCTGCGCCGCTGGACCATGTCAGCCCGCGCGCCCGCGAAATCCGCGTCGAGCGAGCGCGCGCCGTCGGTCAAGGGTGGCGGCAGCGCCGCCGATGCTGCGCGTTTGCGCTCCAAGCTCGCGACGCTCGGTCTGGCCGGCGCACCGAGGTACGGCAAGCCGCAGTGCTGGGCCAATCCAGCAAACGCCTCGCCGCCATAAACGCCGCGGAGGGTGATCCCGTGAGCACGGACGGCGCTCAGGAACTGCGCGAAGTGCTCGCCGCTGGGAACCAACTCGTCGGTGGTGCCGGGGCCACTCGCCGAACTCATAAAGATCGCCGTGGCATCGCTGCCGCGATAGAAATCGGGCCGCTCGGCCAGCCGGGCAACCACCTCTTCTGACGTCTCATCGAACGGTCGATTGCCGAAGACGAATTCCAGACCGCCGGCGGTCCCCCGCACCATCGTCCTATGCCCCCAGCGCGCGGAATGAATCGCTCCACCGAACTTCCACTTAATGAACCACGTTTCGCCATCGAGGGGCCAGCCACTCCTCGCCCGGCCGGTGAGATTTCCGATAAGAAGAAGGCGGGTCCGATGAGGGCTGGGCGGACCCGTCGAAGGTTTGTTTATGCAGGCCTCACCGAGGACCAGCGCACCCTCGAACCCGCACGCGAGGATTCCATGATCGTCCGCCGTCTGCTTACCGGATTGCTAATTGCAAGCTTACTGGTCAGCACTAGTCCCGCGCCAGCCGGCGCCGTATCGACGGCCAGTGAAATCGAACTCGGCAAAGAGCAAGACCGCCAGATCGTCGAGAGCTCGGTCCTCGTCAACGACCCATTGCTCAATGCGTGGGTCAACGACGTCTCCTCGAAGCTGTGGGCGCAGGTCGTCCGCAAAGATGTTCCCTACAACGTTAAAATACTCGACGTTAACGACATAAATGCGTTCAACACGCTGGGCGGCTATTTGTACCTCAACGAAGGTCTGTTGGACTTCGTCCAATCCGACGACGAGCTAGCGAGCGTCATCGGGCACGAGACAGGACACAACGAACGCCGCCACGGGGTGACCTTCCCCGCCAAGGCACAAGTCCTCAACATCCTGTTCGGCATCGCCTCGCTCTTTTCGCCGTTCATTTACCGGTTCGGGTCGCTCGCTCAAGCTGGCGCGCTCGCGAAAGTCTCTCGCGGGCAGGAAGTGCAGGCCGATCAGTACGGGCTCCTTTTGATGTCGCGCGCGGGCTACGACCCCGATGCCAACATTTCGTTTATGCAGCATTTGGGAGCCTTGCACAGCGAGCATTCGAGCATCGTCGATAAGTATTTCGCCGACCATCCCGGCGTCCCGGATCGGATTACGAAGCTTCTGGGATACGAGTCGCTCGACCCGAAAAAGCGAACGAACGATCAGTTGCTGGTCCAGGCGATCCACGACGAAGAAACCGCGCGATACAACATCGCCGCGATGAAATTTAACCGCATCCTCAAAGCCGATCCCGCGAACGGCACGGCCCTGCTGCACCTGGGCCAAGCCCAAATCGCCTTGGGTCAGCCGACCAAAGGCGAGCAGACCCTTGCAGAAGCCGCGGCCAAAGGCAATCCTGAGACACGCACCGCTGCGCTCGCCGGCATCAAGAATCTGCGCGACAGTGAGAAGCGCACGACCTTAACCAAGCCAAACCTCGCACCGCTGCACAAGCAGTTCGAAGACGCGCAAGCGCGCGAACGGGATACGACCGCGATGCTGGCAACCCGCCGCGACGCCGGCCGCGATCAGGTCAAGGCAATCGAGTCGCGGCTGCAAAGCATCTCGTACGGATTGCCGGACTTCAGCCGCGTTCAGATACGCAAGGGAGGCCGGCTTGAAGCGATCCAGAAAAACTTAATCGCGATGGGCCGATCGATCGACATCGCATACAGCAAGTCCGCAGAAACGATCGGCGGGGTCGGCAGCCTCGAACGAAACAAGGAGTCGGGCCTGGTCAAAGAAACCGCCGACATGTTTAAGGAACTAGCCGAACCGCTCAAACTCGAACCGGTCCCGCCGCAGTCGCTTGCGCTCCTTCCTAGTTACCCGCGGATGCTCGCCGATATCGAGCTGGCCGACGGCGACATGGTGCGCGCGCTCGATGCTTCCCGATCGGCGCTGGCGCTGCTCGACGTGGGTCTGGGCGACCTCGATACCTTCGTCAAGCGGCTGGCCCGGACGTCGCTCGACTTCGGCGGGGACGTTTCGCCCAACGACTACAATGCGCTCGTGCCGCTGATGGCAACCGCGAGCGAATCGCTCGCCAAGGCGGCGACCGCCGGCTCGCAGGGTAATCAGCTCTACAACATGGCGCGCGCCCGCCAGCTGCAGACGCGAATCACCATGCTCGGCGTCGGTTACCCGGAAAACCGCTACGCCACCCTGCAACGCGCGCTTGTGCTTCGAGTCAAGAGTCCGGGCCTCGATTTCTCGACGATGGTGCACGAAGATCTCACGCCGGGCGAAGTCGCCGCGGCGGCGATTATCGCAGCCGACACTAACACCACGCCGGCCGCCATCGTGCAGGAAGCAAAAGCGACCAAGCGGCGGCTGGTCGATGTGGCGAACGCGCGCGGGATGCACGCCGAAGCTCTCGAGATTTTCCTTGGCCTTATCTACCTTAACTACACGGACGATCCTGAAAAAGAAGCGCACGGCCATAGCTGACCGTCGCTTTCGGGGATAGCGCACGGTGCTTGGATCGGATGTCGCCGCACTCGTTCGTCGGGGCATGGGCACGCGCGTCGCAAAGGGTGACGTGCAGCGGCCTTTTCGGTTCTTCTTGTGCGGCGATCCTGGGCTAATCGCTGAACTACGGGAAACGTTGCTCGCCGGGGTTGGCGATCAGTTTTCGTTCGACGCGATGGCGACGCTGGAAACAATCGACCCGGCGCGTCGCGCGGTGGTGGTGGGCAGTGACGCGCGCTGCGTCATTTTCCTGGGCCGGCCGGGTGACGAAGGCGCCCGGCTCGACCTGCTCGCCGATCTCAAGCTCCCGATCTTCTCGCTGACGGTCGATTCGGGCCAACCACCCCAAACGCCGGTCCTGGCCCCGGTCGGCGGCGAGATCGGGCACTATGTCGTGCCAGCGCTCACTCGCGATGCGCTGCGGGGACGGTTCTTTCCGCATCTGATCGAGCGCTGCAAGGGCGTGGAGATTGCAGTTGGCCGGCGGCTGCCGGCGTTACGTGAAACCATCGGCGCTAAGCTGACGCGCGATGCTGCAAATTCGGCGCTCAAGATGGCGGCCGCCAGCGCCGTCGCTGATCACATTCCGGTATTGGGCCTCGTGCTCGGCGCGGTGGCGTCGGCCGGCGACATGGTCGCGATCACCGGCATCCAACTGATGCTGGTCATGCAAATCGGTGCGACCTACGGCAAAGATCCCGACGTGCAGCGTGTCTGGGAACTGCTACCCATCGTGGGAGGCGGGTTTGGTTGGCGGATGCTCTCGCGCGAGCTGTCAGGGTTCATTCCAGTCGCCGGCATCGCGATCAAAGGCGCGATCGCATACGCCGGCACGATCGTCGTCGGCGAAGGGATCACGTTCTACTACGAACACGGCCGGCATATGGCACCGTCACAAGCCGCCACGCTCTACGAAGAGACCAAACGCGCGGCCATCTCGATAGCGCGCGATGTTCGCGATCGCTTGCGCCGCCCCTAGACGCCGCCCGTTTTCGGAACTGTGCCCGCATGGAGCCGGGATAGCGACGTGACGCCTCTTACCCGGTGTGCGCCAGATGCACGAGCAACGCGTCGTCGTCGAGGTGTTCGTAGCGGGCGCTCAGTTTCGGCCGGATCGCCGACGCGATCCGGGTTGCGAGTTCGCCGCGGGCGCCGTGGCCCAGTGACATCCGGCGCTCGACGTAGCGCCGGATGAGATCGCGCTCGGGCTCCGAAAGATCGTGCGCCTCGGCGAGCGGCGTTTCCCACGATCGCAAACGATCCCGTTCGAATCGGCCATCGCGCACGACGATCGTACCGGCCGCCAAATCGCCGAGCCGCCGGTTCAGCGGCGACAGTAGCGTGCTGAGCGCCGAGACGGCGTAGAACCCGAACCCGGCCTCCAGAATGCGCACGAGATTACGGACAACCGAACTCGTGAAATCGAGCGGGAAACCGCCGTCGCGCACCACTCGGATCCCCAGCAGCCGCTTGCCCGGCGTGCGGCCTGCCCATCGCCACTCGAAAACAATGAAGTAGCCGAAGTACACGACGAAGATCGCGAAATAAAAAAGCCCGAACAACAGGGCGGCGATGGCGCGCTCCGACAAAAACTTCGGGAAGCTAACATGCCAGCCGGTTCGAGGCGCCAGGTTCGCAAGCCATAGAAACAGCAGAAACGCACCGACGGTGACGGCTACTTGAATCGTCAGATCGATAAAAACGGCGAAAAACCGGCTGCCGAGGCCGGCGAGTTCATATGAGAAGGCKACACTTTCGCCCGTGGCGATCTCGACACTTCGCTCCATTCAGTTCAAGATCGGCTGCGCGAAGCGGCGGCTGCAGTCCTGCGGCGGGCTGCTCCGCGCAGGGCCCGAACCGCTATCGCGAAAAAGGTCGCAGGATGCGTGAGCGCACCTTTGTCGAGCGACGCCAGGCCGGCTGGGAGCGGCTCGAGACGCTGCTTGGGATCGTCGACCGCCGTGGTGTCCGACGGCTCGATGCCGAGTCGCTGCTCGAGCTAGGCCTGCGATATCGCGCGACGACGTCCGATCTCGCAGCGGCGCAAAGTCGCACCTACGGCCCGAATCTGCAGCGATATCTCAACCGGCTCACCGCCCGCGCGCATGCGAACGTTTACGCCGAGCGCGCCGGCAGCGGCTGGTCGCGGATTGCCGGCTTCGTCCTGCGGACCTTTCCGAGGGAGGTGCGTGCGTCGTGGCGTCCGATTCTGGCGTGCACTGTCGTCACGCTGATTGCGACAATCGTGGCGTACTGGCTGGTCACGATGCGGAGCACGAACGTGTACGCGTTGCTGCCGGCACAGATCATCCCGGATATCCAAAAGAGCCTGCACGACTCCAATTTTAATGTCGATCGCGACCTGTCGCCGCTGATGTCGACGGAGATCATCACGAACAATGTGCGGGTAGCCGCAATCGCGTTCGCCGGCGGTATGACCTTGGGAGTCCTCACACTGTGGATGATCCTAGAAAACGGTCTAATGCTCGGAGCGCTGGGAGCCCTGTTTGCGCAAAAGGGCTTCGGACTCGACTTCTGGGCGACGATCGCGCCGCACGGCGTTATCGAACTCTCCTCGATCCAGATCGCCGGCGGCGCGGGCCTCTTACTCGCCGGCGCGATCATCGTGCCCGGCCGGCTGCGCCGGATCGACGCGCTCAAGCGCAATGCCCGCCGCGCGGGGGTCCTCATCGTCGGCGTGGCGATGCTGCTCGTCATCGCCGGCTTCATCGAAGGCTTTATCTCACCACTACGAACCGCGATCCCCTTCCGCCTCGGCGTCGGCACCCTCACTGCGCTCGGACTGCTTTCCTACATCGCATTTGCCGGCAGAAAAGCCTAGCGGCGCGGTTTGTCGTGGCCGGCGGGAACCTCTTGAAAAGCGTCTTCGAGCGGATCGGCGATGCACGAACCTTATGGCAGGGTCATAACGGCCGATGAACGACGAGCCCCCCATCTTTCCGGCGCACATCGAGAACGCCGTGCGGCGGATCGCCGAACTACATGCGGAGCATTACCGCAGCATATCGCCTGTGCAGCGTGTCGTTGAACGCACGACGGAACTCGCCGGAACGCCGAAGTTCGTTCTTGCGATAACAGCGGCGGTCGTCATGTGGATCGCCATCAACATCGGCCTATCTCGGATGGGCCATGTCCCGTTCGATCCGCCACCATTTTATTGGCTGCAGGGGCTCATCACGCTCGCTGCGCTGTACATGACCATCATTATCCTCACCACGCAGCGGCGCGAGAATCGGCTTATAGAGTCGCGGGCGCAATTAACCCTTCAGATTGCGATCATCTCGGAGCAGAAGATCGGCAAAGTCATCGAACTCCTTGAGAAACTCCGGCGCGACAGTCCGGACGTGGCCGATCGGGTCGACACGGAAGCCCGCGAGATGATCCGACCGGTGGATCCGGAGGCGATCCTCGACGCGAACAAAGAGCAGCTCGCCGCGGCGGAAAACGTGTCCTCCGGCGGCGAGTAGGAGCGAGCCCGCAAAAGAACAGCTGTTCGTTTAGCACGAACTATGCAGCGCCGAACCGACGCGCTCTTGCTCAACGCCGCTGGCGTCTCATGGTCGTGCGTCGCGATGCTGCTCGTTGTCGCCCCCCTCCGCCTCGGCGCCGGCCCCTGACGGCGCTCGGTCGGGGGACCCTCTACAGTTCGCAGGCGGAGCCTTCGTGGCGCGGCTCACCGAAGGTTCTGGGCCGGACGCCGGCTTCGTTCAAGGGGCCGACGGGACGGACGAGGACGGACCCGCGCCGAACCGAACCGGTCCCTATTCTAGAACCTGTCTTTTCTATTACCAAGCCGGATTGGAGGAAGCATGGTCGCAGGATCCGCCCCGGCGGCGAAAAGCAACGTTCGTCTCGTCGCATTTGCAAGCGCCGTCGGCACGACCGTCGAGTGGTACGATTTCTTCTTGTACGGAACCGTGACGAGCCTTGTCTTTAACAAGCTCTTCTTCCCGCAATTCGACCCGGTAGTCGGAACGCTGCTCGCGTACGTTACGTTCGCGATCGGCTTCGTCGCGCGGCCGATCGGTGCAGTCGTCTTCGGCCACTACGGTGACCGTCTCGGAAGAAAACGGATGCTGGTACTAACGCTTTTGATTATGGGTGTGGCAACATTCCTTATCGGGCTGTTGCCGACGTACGGACAAATCGGTGTGTCTGCGACAATTTTATTGCTCCTGCTGCGGATCACGCAGGGTTTTGGTTTGGGCGGTGAATGGGGCGGCGCCGTGCTGATGGCTGCCGAACACTCGCCCGAGGGCGATCGCGGCTTTTATGCCAGTTGGCCGCAGATCGGCGTCCCCGCCGGCTTGGCGCTGGGCACGATCGTTACCACCATCCTCAATCAAGGCGGTCCGGATTTTTTTCTGAGCTACGGATGGCGGATCGCGTTTTTGCTCAGCGCGTTCCTCGTCATTATCGGCGTCTACATCCGCTTGAAGATCGTCGAGAGCCCGCAATTCGAACAGGTACGAGAGACCCAGCAAATAGCCCGGGTTCCGTTCCGTGAGCTGTGGCGCGGTTATTGGCAAAACGTGCTGCTCGGGATGGGCATCCGTTACATCGAGGGCGTCGGCTTTAACCTGTACGGCGTGTTCATCATCGCCTACCTCACCAATACGTTGAAATATCCGCGCACCGGCGCACTGACCGCAGTCACCATCGCTGCGATCGTGATGATTTTCTTCATCCCGGTTTGGAGCCGGCTTTCCGACCGCATCGGTCGGCGCCGCGTCTTCGCCAGCGGCGTGGTTGCGACTGGACTGCTGGTGTATCCAGCGTTTTGGCTGATGCAGCAGGGTCTGGTCTGGGCATGGGTGGCGATCGCAATTCCGTTCGGTATCGCGTATGCAGCGATCTACGGGCCGGAAGCGGCGCTCTTCAGCGAATTGTTCGACACGCGCGTTCGCTATAGCGGTATCTCGTTTGTGTACCAGTTCTCCGGAATCTTTGCGAGTGGCTTGACGCCGATCGTGGCAACGGCGCTGATTGCGGTCGGCGGAGGAATGCCCTGGCTGGTGGCCGCCTATGTTGTGGTCGTCAGCGTGATTAGCTTGGCTTGCTGCCTGTCGATACGCAAGCTCTACATGAATGTTCCCGGCGAATCGGTCCAAGGGCGGGCGCCAGTCGTCAGCGCCGGTTAACGATCCTCAAACAGTAAGCAAACCGCCGTCGATCACAACGATCGACCCGTTGATGTATGCTGCGACATCGGAGACCAGAAACACTGCGAGGTTTGCAATCTCTTCGGGCTGGGCGAGCCGACCGAGCGGAATGGTCCGGGCAACACGTTCGCGTGCCCCCGGTTCGTCGAACGACCCGCTCGTCATCGGCGTCTCGGCGACAGCGGGAGCAATCGCGTTAACGTTGATTCCCAACGGTCCGTATTCGCGCGCAAAACCTTGCGTCAGCGCGACAACCGCAGCTTTGCTCGCACCGTAGAGCACGTTGCCGATCGAGCCGCCGCCTTTAAATGCGGAGATTGAGGCCAGATTGAGGATTCTCCCGTAGCGGTGAGCGCCCATGGCGCCGACGACGGCCTTGCTACAAGCAAAAACACCGCCAACGTTGATCCGGGACAGCGCTTCCCAATCACTGGATTGCGAAGTCGCGAGAGGCCCCGTGCGCAAGATCCCTGCGCTGTTCACTAAAATATCGACGCGTGCCTCGCGGGCCAAGATCTCACCGAAGACACGTTCGACGTCGGCAGGGTCCGCGACGTCCAGACGCCGGGCGTGGGCCGAGCCGCCGGCGATCTTAAGGGCGGCGGCCCGGTCCGTCCCTCGGTGCTCATCGAGATCGGCTAAGTAAACGGTGGCACCCTCGGCCGCCAGCATCGTTGCGACGCTGGCGCCAATTCCCCGCGCAGCGCCGGTGACGATCGCGACCTTCCCTTTTAAATGATAGTCCATCGAAGCATCTTCCGACCCATGATGCGGGCGCGATTCACAATGCACTACCCGCCCGTCCGGCGATGAGCACGTCGACGGCTACAGCGCCCAGACCCACTGGACACACCTTCACCGGATTGAGGTCGAGTTCGGCAATTGTGTCGCCAGCGCTGACCGCGAGCCGCGCAACGGCCATGATGAGCTCGATAAGCGCGTCAATATCGGCGCGCGGGCGTCCCCGCGCGCCTTCGAGAAGCGGATAGCTGCGTAGCTCGCGAAGCATGTCGAGCGCATCCGCCCGGCTAACCGGAGCGACGCGAAAAGCGACGTCCTCGAAGATCTCGACGAAGGTGCCACCGAGGCCCACCATGATCAGCGGACCGAACTGCGGATCGCGCTTGATGCCGACGATTGCTTCGAGGTCGCACTCGATCATCTTTTGAACGATCGCCCCGTCGATGATAGCGCTCGGCGGGTAGCGGCCCCGGGCGCCGACGACTTGAGCGAAAGCCTCGTGGACGGCTCGTTCACTGTTCAGGCCGAGGCGGACGGCGCCCACATCGCTCTTATGCAAGATCTCCGCGGATTCGACTTTCAGTGCGACCGGGAATTCAAGGTCCAGCGCTGCACGTGATGCCGCCTCGGCGCTGCGGACGAATCTCCACGGCGCAACGGCCACCCCGGCCGCCTCAACGATCCCAAAACTGGCACGCGAGCTGAGGACACCCGCTGGAACCTCGATTCGGCTGATCGCCGGGTGTTGGGGCATTGGAACGTTCGATCTGCCCAGTGCTTGCGCATATTCGACAAGCGCCTTTGCCGTCGTGATCGCTCGGCCTGCCCCGGGCAGCATACAGATTCCGGCAGCTTGCATCCGCGCTTGCGCGTCCGGCGGAGCCGCGGCCCAGGCGACGAGCAGCGGCTTGGCGCACCCGTTGGTTGCCGCTTGGAGATTCTCGACGACGGTGTCCGCGAACCGTCCCATCATTCCAAGATAAAAGACTACCAGATCGACATTGGGGTCGCGGATGACCAGTGCGATGGCCTGGCGCAGTAGGCTTGGCTGCGCAATAAATTGCGCAGTGATGTCGATCGGGTTACTAAACGAACCAAATGCCGGCAGCGCCCCACGCAGGGCGGCCGTCGTATCGTCCGTCAATTGGACAACCTCAAGCCCTAATTCTTCGGCGCGGTCGGCCATCAGCACGCCCGCACCGCCTGACTGCGTAACGATTCCGATCCGCCGCCCCCGGGGCAGCGGTGAAAGCGAGAAGGCGGCAACCGCATCGATCAGTTCATCGACATCATACGTGCGGACGATCGCCTTCTGTCGAAAGACTCCGCTGTAGACCCGATCCGAGCCTGCGAGCGATCCCGTGTGCGAGAGGGCCGCACGCGCCCCCGCCGTAAAGCGGCCCACTTTTATGAGTACGATCGCCTTTCCGAGAGCACGCGCTTCCTCGGCGACTTCCAGCAGGTCGCCGCCATCCTTGAGTCCCTCGATGTATCCCGCGATCACCCGGATGTTCGGATCGTTAACCACGTGGCGCAGGAGTTCGGCAAAACTTAAATCGGCTTCATTCCCCGAATTCACAAAGTAGCCGAACGAAATTCCACGCTGGCGTGCTATCTCGACAATGGCAGTGCCGAACGCGCCGCTCTGGGTAACAAACGCGACAGGACCGGCAGCGACTTCACCGTCGGCGGCTTGACTGAACGAAACAACGACACGCTCAAATGCGTTCCAAAACCCAAGCGTGTTCGGGCCGCACAGCGGAACGTTCACTTCGCCAGCGAGCCGCGCGAGAGCTTGCTCGCGGACACGGCCATCCTCACCCATCTCGCCAAAACCGGAGCTGTAGACGACGGCTCCCCCGACCTCTTTGTCACCGCATGCTCTAATGGCGTCGGCGACGGCGGCCGCCGGGACTGCCACGATCGCAAGATCGACGACCCCCGGGACCTCGCGCAGATTCGCGTAACACGGTAAGCCGGCAAGCGTATCGTATTTGGGGTTGATAGGGAAGATTTTTCCCGGATATCCCTTTTCCAGAAGATGTTTCAACGGCCGGCCGTTGATCTTGCTGAAATCTTCGGATGCGCCGATAATTGCGATCGAGCGTGGACTGAAAAAGCGGTCGAGCTTTCGTGGCGGCATCAGGCGCGCTCGAGAGCGATGCTCGCGCCTTGTCCCCCGTTCCCGCAGATCGCCGCGAGCGCATAGCGTCCGCCCAGGGTCTGGAGTTGATGCACCGCGTTCAGCAACACGCGGATCCCCGACATCCCGATCGGGTGACCAACGGCGATTGCACCGCCCCAGACATTGACCCGCGACTCATCGAGCTTGAGGTCACGTATGCACGCCAGCATTTGCGCGGCGAACGCTTCGTTGATCTCGATGAAGTCGAATTGATCGATGGTCATGCCGATCGTGTCTAACAGCTTCCGCGTTGACGCGACCGGGGCGATCGCGTAGTCACCTGGGGCAACTGCCGCCATCGCGGCCCCAATGATCCGCGCCTTCGGCCGGGCGCCAAGCCGGCGCGCAGCATCCGCTGACGAGAACACGATCGCCGCGGCGCCATCGGCGAGCCCACACGCGTTTCCGGCCGTGACTGTCCCCTCCGGATCGAACGCCGGCCTCAGCTTTCCCAGCGATGCCAGCGTCGAGTCCGGACGCGGATGCTCGTCGACCTCGAGTAACATGCCCGCGCTGCCGTTTATCGCAACCGGCGCGATAAGCGCGTCATCGGCGCGCGCTTCCCGCGCTGTCGCCCAGCGCTGATGACTGCGCAAAGCGTAGGCATCCTGCTGCTCGCGCGAGATCCCATACCTGGCCGCTAGCTCATCGCATAACTTCCCCATGTGCTTCCCGCACATGGGGTCGATAAAGCCATCGGCGAACATCGCATCGACAATCTGAGCTGAGCCCATGCGCGTGCCCCATCTCATGTCAAACGAAAGATGCGGGACACTCGACATATGCTCGACCCCCCCGGCGAGGACGACCTGGGCATCGTTGTTCGCAATCGCCTGGGTGCCGTTGATGACGGCGAGCATCCCTGACAGACACGCTTGTTGCACGGTAAAGGCAGGAGTTTCGTACGGAAGGCCACCACCAACTGCCATCAAGCGCCCAGGGTTCGGTCCGTTCCCGGCCTGACGCGCGAGTCCGACGATCCCAAGGTCGATCAATCCGGGGGAAATTTCGGCACGATTCAACGTCTCGCGGATTGCGTGCGCACCGATATCGCGCGCCCGCAGCGGTTGGAGACTGCCGCCAAACTTTCCGATCGGCGTACGGACACCCCCAAGAATCTCAATCATTTCTTCACCAATCTGAACGCAGCAATGCCGTCGCGTGTTCCCAGATCTTTGATGAGCGTCAAGAGCGGTGTCCGGTCAACCGCGTATGCCGTCTGAATTGGAGCGGCTGCTTTGAGGGCGCGACACTGCTCTTCGCCGTAGAAAACCGCGAGCAGGAGGTCGTCGTCCGATTGGAACGGCCCGCGCTCATGCCGGACGCGCTCGAGCGTGGGGCCCACGAGATCTCCCGGGCGCTCCGTTACAGGCCGTTCGCCGGCGACGATCCGGTCGTAGAGATTCGGGTCAACCGGCGCTGCCAAGTTGCCATAAAAGCCGAGGACGTAACGGCGCACTTCATCCGGAATGGTCTTGTATCGCTCGCCGCCGATCACGTTGAGCGTGGCTTGCGTCGCCACGAACTGCGCAAAAGGGCTGACGATAATGGGATAGCCAAGGTCCTTGCGAACGAGAGCCATCTCTGCCAGGATCTCCTCAAGTTTGGGTTCCATCCCCATTTCCCGAAGCTGCGAGCGCAGATTCGAGATCATCCCACCGGGGACTTGATGCTCGTAATGAAACGGGTCATACTCGGCGATCGTGCCGAGCGGCTGGCCTTCACGCTGCGCGACGTACTTGAAGTGTTCGCGCACCGGATCCAGCGCGTCGAGATCGAGATCCACTGTAAAACCCATCCGGCGAGCGTTTCGAGCGACCCATTCAGTCGCGGGCTGAGAGGCGCCGTTGGCGAGGACGGAAGTGGCGCTGTGGACGACGTCGATGCCCAGGCGAATCGCTTCAAGCGCGGCAATCGGGCCGAGCCCGGTCAAGCAATGGGTGTGCAATTGCAGCGGAAGATCACCGACCGCCGCGCGCAGAGCTGGGATGAGCGTCTGTACACGTTCGGGCTTCAGAAGGCCGCTCGGGTCTTTTAGGAAAATGGCATCGACACCGAGCGCGACGACCTCGCGAGCTTTACTGACGTAGTACTCATCGGTGTGGACCGGGCTGATCGTGTAGACCAGCCCGGCTGCAACATAGAGTCCGGCTTCTTTGCCGGCACGCACCGAGACCGAGATATTACGGATGTCGTTCAGTGCGTCGTATGGGGTGTGATAACGGATCCCACTAGCGGCGATCCGTTGTGCGGTCAGAGCGACAACATCGTCGGAAAAAAGCTCGAACGTAAACAAGCTCTGCCCACGAGTCATGACGATCAGTGGGGTCCGGGTGATTGCTTTGCTCATGATCCGCATTCGCTCCCACGGATCTTCGCGCAGGTACCGAACGCAGACGTCGAACACCGCCCCGCCCACCAAGTCGATCGCCTCGAAGCCGGTGCGGTCGAGATCGGCGGCAATCGGCAGCATCATCGCAGTGGTCATTCGTGTCGACCACAGGCATTGGTGCGCGTCGCGCAAGGTGGTGTCGATGAATCGAATATGTCTCAAGCGACCGATTTCTTCGCGAGGAATTCACGTTCGACCCACGTTGTATCGGTCTCGTTGCGAACGAACCGCGGGTCGGCGAGAAGTTTTGCGTGCAAGTCAACGGTCGTGCGAGGGCCCTCGATCTGAAACGAGCCCAGCGCGGCCCGCGCGCGCTCGATCGCCTCCGTCCGATTGGAACCGTGCACGATCAACTTCGCAAGCATCGAATCATAGTACGGCGGGATCGTATAACCCTCGTAAGCGTGCGTATCGACACGGATCCCGGCGCCCTCAGGCTGAGTCCAAGTCGTAATCGGTCCGGGCGACGGCCGAAAGCCGGCCTCAGGATCCTCGGCGTTGATCCGGCATTCAACCGCGTGCCCGCGCAGGTTGACATCACCCTGTCCAAGACGCAGCGGCTCGCCGGCCGCAACAGAGATTTGCTCCGCAACCAGATCGAGTCCCGCTATCATCTCCGTCACCGGGTGCTCCACTTGGATCCGGGTATTCATTTCTAAGAAATAAAAGCGGGCGCTCGAAGGATCGTAGATGAACTCGATCGTGCCTAAACCGCGATACCCGATGTGGCGTGCCAGCGCCACCGCTGACACCGTTAGTTCCATGCGCGTTTGCATGCCAAGGACGACTGCCGGCGCTTCCTCGAAAAGCTTCTGGGCGCGGCGTTGCAACGTACAGTCCCGCTCCCCGAGCCCAATTGCGCAGCCGTACGCGTCACCGAGCACCTGGACTTCGATGTGACGGACGCCTTCGAGAAAGCGCTCCGCGTAGAGCGTGCCATCGGCGAATGCTGCACGCGCCTCCACTTCCGCTTCGCTAAAGCGTTGCGCGAGCTCAACGGGGGAGCGCACCAGCCGCATCCCACGGCCGCCGCCGCCCGCGGCGGCTTTCAATAATAGGGGGTACCCGCACGACTTCGCCGCTCGCCGTGCGTCTTCGAGACTCTCGAGCTTTCCGTCGGACCCCGGAATCGTTGGCACACCGGCGGTCGCCGCGACGTGGCGCGCCGCGATCTTATCCCCCATCGACGCAATCGATTCGGCAGTCGGCCCAATGAACGTCACCTCGCTCTCCTCGCACATCCGCGCGAACGCCGCGTTTTCGGAAAGAAAGCCATACCCCGGATGAATCGCGTCGCATCCCGTTCCGAGGGCCGCCGCGATCAGCGTCTCAGCTTTGAGGTAGCTGTCCGCCGCGCGCGCCGGTCCGATGCACACCGCCCGATCGGCCAGCCGCGTCCAGAGCCCATCGCGATCAGCGTCCGAATAGACTGCGACGCTTTCGATCCTTAGCGCTCGGCAGGTTCGCAATACACGAACCGCGATCTCGCCACGGTTCGCAACCAGGACTCGGCGGATCACGGGGAATCGAAAACAATGAGTGGCTGGCCGAACTCGACCATCGTCGCATCTTCGATCAAGACTGCAGCGACGCACCCGGCACGCTCGGCTTTGATGGTGCTCATCAGTTTCATCACTTCGATGATGCAGACGGTATCGCCCGGCACCACTTTGCTACCGAGCTCGACGAACGGCGGGGCTCCCGGCGCCGAAGCCCGATAAAAAATGCCCAGCATCGGCGCAAGGATGGGGAATTGGCCAGGCGCAAGCTCGACGCTGTAACGAGAGGCTGGCGCAGGAGGCACCCGGGCCGCAAATTGTGCTGTGTCCGCAGGTTCGGTCTTTACGGCAGGCAGATTTGGACGCATCGGCTCTCCGGCGGTGCGCCGGCGCACATCGAGTTTGAAGTTTCCAATCTCAATGTGCACTTCATCCAGGGTGGATGCGTCCAGCATCACCAAAATCTTCCGAACGTCATCGTAGCTCAGATCTGCCAATGTACCTTATCCGATCTATTTCGCCAAGCAAGAAGACCGCGCGCCGCTTCGCTCTTTCGTTCGTGATCTTGCCTTCAACGGCTTCATGCGCCGACCATCCCATCTATGGATTTGGCGGCTACGCTGATCGGTTTCCGGCCGCTTAGCTTGGCATCTCGAGGATCGCTTTGAGGGTCTCACCCTTCAGGAGACCCCACAGGTGATCGCGCGCCTGCAGAAATGCCGGTGAAGAGCGTGACCCTTCGGTACGTGGGCGCGGTAGGGGGTTGGCGAAATCTTCCTTGATGATTCCGGGGCGTGACGACATCACGATCACTCGGTCCGAGAGAAAGATCGCCTCGTCGATTGCGTGCGTCACGAAAAGGACCATTTTCCGCGCGCCGGGAGCGAGATGCTGCCCCCAGATCTTCAGCAGCTCCTCTTGTAATATCTCACGCGTTTGCGCGTCGACGGCCGCAAACGGCTCGTCCATGAGCAAGAGTTCGGGATCGTTGGCGAGCGTGCGCGCCAGAGCGCACCGTTGGCGCATTCCGCCGGAAAGTTCGCGCGGAAAGCGGTGTTCGAAACCCTGCAGCCCAACCATATTAATGAAGTGGTCCACGATCTGGGATCGTTCCTTCGAAGGAATGCCGCGAAACTTGAGCCCCAGTTCGACGTTCTGCACGACGGTCTTCCAGGGTGGAAGTGCATAGTCTTGAAAAACCATCCCGCGTCGCGAGCTTGGCGAGTCGATCGCGATGCCGTCGAAAATCGCCCGGCCCCCGGTCGGCGGCTCAAGGCCTGCGACGATCCGCAGCAGCGAGGATTTGCCGCAACCGCTCGGACCCACGATGCTGACGAACTCACCTTCGGTCATCGCGAGATCAATTCGACCCAGCGCTTCAAAGCTCTGACCGTCGCGCAGCGTGTATGATTTCGCGACTCCGCTGATCTCCAGGGATGGCATTACGCCGTCAACGCTCCGTACGCGAAGCGTCGATGGAGCGCTCGCATTATGGCGTCGATTCCAAAACCGAGCAGACCGATGAAGAGCATCCCAGTCATGATCCGCGGTGTGTCGAACGCATAGCGAGAACTCTGGATCAAAAAGCCAAGACCGGACCGCGCTGCCAGCAGCTCGGCCGCGACGAGTGCGCCCCATCCGACGCCCAGACCTATGCGCAAACCGGTGATTGTTAGCGGGATCGTCGCCGGAATCACGATCTCCCTGATGACGTCGCGTTGGCTTCCTCCAAGCGTCAACATCGCCCAAATCAACGTTCGATCGATGCCACGGACGCCAGCGATAGTGTTCAATACGGTCGGGAAAAATACGCCTAGAGCGAGGATGAACATGTTCTGAAGGTTCCCGATGCCGAACCATAAGATACCCAGCGGTATCCATGCCGGGGGCGGGATCGGTCGAAGCAGCTCGACGATTGGATCGACGAAATCGTCGAACGTCGACCACAAACCAATCGAGAGCCCGATAGGAACCGCGACAACGGCAGCGGCAACAAATCCGCCGAGCAGACGCAGGCCACTGATCGCGATATCGCGTTCCAAAGCACCGGTGCCGAGCAGATGCCACGTCGCGGCGGCGACCGCAGTCGGCGGCGGCAGCGACTGTCGAAGCCCGGGCGCCAAAGGCGAAAACGCGCTCACGTACTCCCAGATCAGCAGCAGAAACGCGGGCACGACGGCACTTATGCCGAGAAATCGTACGCGGGTTTTCATCGAACCAAGGCGCGCTGCGCAGCCCGCATTAGCTGGTCCATCGCGAAGCCGAGCGCGCCGATCAACACCATCCCGAGCAGCACGCGCTCGGTGAATAAGAGGTTCCGTGAATCCTCGATCCGGAAGCCGAGGCCCGACGACGCGCCGACAAGCTCGGCGGCGACCAACGCCATCCATCCGACGCCGAGCCCGATCCGCATTCCCAGCAAAATCAGCGGAAACGCGCCAGGTAAAACGATCTCCCGCAAAATCTGCCGGCGCTTGCCGCCGAGCGTCTGCGCCGCCCAGATCAGGTTGCGGTCGACGTCGCGCACACCGGTATACGTGTTGAGAATGATCGGATAGAGCGCGCCGAGGACAATGATGAAGATATTCTGGGTGTTGCCGATTCCGAACCACAACAGTGCTATCGGAATCCATGCCATCGGCGGGATCGGCCGCAAGAAATCGATGAGCGGATCGAATAACCGGCCAACAAAGGGCCACCACCCCATCACCGCGCCGGCGAAGACCCCCACGCAAGCCGCGATCGCGAAACCGACGACAATGCGCTCGAGGCTGGCCGCGATGTCGGTCGTAATTGCACCGGTCCGAACCAAATCGATGAACGCGTGAACGACGCCGCTGGGAGGTGGGAGCAACGTCGCCGCGTTGTGCGACCACAACGGCAACACATGACCCGCGACGAGCTGCCAGAGTGCGAAGAAAACGGACAGGGAGGCAATCCGCCGCCAACTGCGGATCGACACCGGTTAGGGGCTCGACGCCGAGGTTCGTTGCATAAGGCGGGAGCGGAGTTTCGCTTGGATCGAGCAGCGTACAGCGCCCAATGACGAGTCATTTAAGCGACGAGCAACGACAAGCCAAGCGATCAGCCGCGCCGAATGATGCGACCTACCTCCGCGTCGGGACACTAGCTCGGCCGATACAGCTTCCCGCCATAAAACCACGCCTTCTGCAAGTCGCCGGGTCCCGGCCATGGCTGCGCCTTCGCTAGCTTGTATGGGAATGTGAAGCGGAATGGTTTGCCGTCACGAACCCACTCTTTGTACGTCTGGAGCGTCACGCCTGGCGGAAAGAACGGCGGGACCTTCGGAATCGACCAACCGAGCTTCTTAAACGTCGCGTTGACGTACGCTTCCGAACCGGCAAAGTAGTTGAGATAATCCTGCTCGGTCAACTGACGCTTCGCGCGTCCACCTTCGAAGAGGAACTTTGAAATGCGGGCACCTTCGAGCGCATAGAGCTCGACGAACGGATACATCGCGGTCGGCTTGAGGTTGTTTGCCCAAACCACGTTTTGATCGAAAAGGAGTTGCCAAGGATAAACCTCGAGCGCCGGGTTCGTCTTGACGATGTCGGTTGCGCCCTTGGGATTAAGCCTCTGCCAGAGCAGCGCCTCAAGACACATGTCGACCGTCGCCTGCACGATGTCGGGAACGTTTTGACCCAGCTCCTCGCGAACATGCAGATCTCCCCAATAGAGCTGGAATGGACCAGTGTCATCGAAGATCTTTGCGTTCTTAAGGTGCTTCACCATGAGCTCCGGCGTCGGAGCCCACGGTAAGACGGCATCGATCCCGCGCGGGAATGTCACTTGATCCGGGATCGGCATCGGCTTGATCGTCAGATCTTTGCTCGCATCGATCGCATGAGCTTTGCAATAGGCAACGAAGGCGAACTCGGCCGAGCTCCCCGTCACGAGCCCAATTGTCTTCCCTTTAAGATCCTCGGGCTTCTGCATCGCCGAATCGGGACGCACGAGAATCTGATGCTCGTCGAGCGGAGTCCAGATGATCCCTGCACTCTTGACCGGTGCATTCGCCATGATCAGCGAGGTTACAGGAAAATCGCCGCCTTCGCCGATCTGAAGCGATCCGGCAATCATCGCCTCATTGAGCGGCGGCCCCGCCAAGAAGGGGACAAATTCGATCTCGAGGCCGCGCACCTTATCCAAACCCTGCGCGTGAATGACCATCGGTACCGTTCCTTCGACCATCCATGGCGGTTGATAGCCCCAACGCAGCGGCCACCAGCCTTTTGACTTCAGCCAGGATATCGATTTCTCGCTAACGCGCTCGTACGGTTGCGGCCATCCCCACGCGGTGAACGGGGAATCTTTCGCCCAGACCGTCGCTGGACGCGCGAGAGTGCCGGCGGCAAACCCCGCCGCCGTCAACTCGAGGAAGCTCGACCTTGCCAAGCCGGTCCGTTTCATAGACGCCTTCCCTCCCGAGGATGCGATCCTCCGCGGCAATACATGGGTCTACCACAGGGCGCCGCCGACGCCTTCGACGGCGCCTTGTTCACGAGCGCCCGGCGGTGTGGTGGCGGACGGTCCTAAGTCCATCACAATAGGGCACGGGCCTTCACGTCCAAGTACGCGTCCAGGAGAGCGACGGTCAGCTGTGGCGCGGGGACGTCGATGACAATGACTCCGCGGGCGCGGAGTTGGGCGATCGCTTTGGCGCGTTCGTCGAGGAGCGTCATGGCGACGCTCGCGCGATAAGCGTCGCCGGCGGCGCGCGGTTCGTGTTCGAGCGCGCCGGCGATTGCGGCGTCGTTCATGAGAACACACATTACGAGGTGCCGCGGCACCAAGAGGGCGAGGCTGCCCAAGACTGCGGCGGAGGCGATCGGGTCGAACATGTCGGTGAAGAGGATGAAAAGGCTGCGCTTACTGTAGCGATTTCGCAGCTCGCTGCACGTGCGCTCGTAGTCCGGCTCCTCCATGCGGGGCTGCAAATCGAAGACACGCTGGGTGAGCGCGGCGACGTGTGCTGCCCCGCGCCGGGGCGCGATCGACAGGATTGGCCGGGCGGCGAATGCATGCAAGCCGATGTTGTCGCCGGTGGTCTGGGCGATGCGCGCGATTGACAGCGCCGCCGTCAAAGCATAGTCGAACTTGCGCTGCAAACCGATGCGCGCGACCATCAGCCTGCCGGCATCGAGCAAGACGAGGATCTGCTGGCTGCGCTCGATGTCGTATTGCGCAACCATGAGCCGCCCCCGGCGAGCCGATGCTTTCCAGTCGATCGCCCTGAACGGATCGCCGGAGGCGTACTCGCGCAAGCTTTCGAATTCGCTGCCCGCACCGCGCTGACGCAGTTTGCGCAGGCCAGCATCGAGCAAAGTCGAGCGGCGGGCAAGCGAACCGTATTCTTCGACCGCCGACATATCGGGAAACACGCGGGCCGCCACCGAGCGGTCGGCGACGAACCGCCGCCGCAGCAGCCCGATCGGATTCTCGACCCACAGATAGACCGGCCCGAACGCGATCGGCCCGCGCTCGCACGGGAGCGCCGTCTGTTCGAGCGTTCCAACCGAGTCCGCGCCGAGTGTCGCCATCACGATTTCTCGATCGAAAACGACCTCGCTGAGCGGCGTCTCAACCAGTCCGAGCGTAATCGCGCCACGGGTATGGTTTTCGATTCGGTAGCGCAGGACGAATGGCCGGCGCAGGGCGAGATACCCGATCGGTTCGCGCTCAATGCGCAACGAGCCCGAAGTCGGCCCGACGATCGCATCAGCAATCAGCAACGCGAGCACAATTGCCAGCGCCGCCACGAGCACCCCCAATGCAAGCGGCGCGACGCTGGCGAGCGCCAACAGGACAGCGAGCACCAACAGCACGCCGATACCGCGCGGCGCGAGCCACACCGCCGGAAACGTCGCCCGAACCATTACGGCAGCCTACCGCGGTGCGAGGTCTTTGGGGACGTCGACGGCAGCTAAGATCCGCGTAATGACGGTCTCGGCGGTGATGCCGTCGATCTCCGCCTCCGGCCGCACCATGACGCGGTGCGACAGCACCAGTGGCGCGACCGCCTTGACGTCGTCGGGCGTTGCGAATTCGCGACCTTCGATCGCGGCCGCTGCCTGCGTAGCAACCAATAGGGCGATCGTGGCGCGTGGACTCGCCCCAAGCAACAGGTCGGGTGACTCGCGAGTCCGCGCGATGATCGCATACAGGTAACCTTGCAAACCGTCCGACACGAAGATCTGCCGGACCTCACGCTGCGCGGCGACGATGTCGGCCTCGCCGGCAACCGGCACGATGCCGGCGGTCCAAAGATCCCGAGTCTCGAAGCCAGTGGCAAAACGCGCGACCAATGTGCGCTCTTCGGCCTCGGACGGATACGCCGTCCGCGCCCGCAGAAAGAACCGGTCGAGTTGGGCTTCGGGTAGCGGGTACGTTCCCTCGAACTCGATCGGATTTTGGGTTGCGCACACGAAGAAGGTTCCAGCAAGAGGCTCGCTGACGCCGTCGATGGTCACCTGTCGCTCTTCCATTGCCTCGAGCAGCGCCGATTGGGTCTTGGGCGGCGTTCGATTGATTTCGTCCGCAAGCAGGACGTGTGTGAAGATCGGTCCGCGGCGTAGATTGAATTCGAGCGTCTTGGGATTAAAAACGGTCGTTCCGACGACGTCGGACGGCATCAAGTCGGGCGTGAACTGGATACGTCGGAACTCAACGCCCAAGAGCGCTGCAACGAGTCGAACCAGCAGCGTCTTCGCAGTCCCCGGAACACCCTCGACAAGAATGTGGCCGTTTCCCAGAATCGCGACCAAGAATGCGTACACCGTCCGGTCGTTACCGACGATGACCTTTTCGATACCGTCACGCAGACGGCGAGCCATCTCAGTGGCGCGGACGGACATGCGATGCCAGTTCCTTTCTGAGCGACTGCGCTAGCGCGACGCCGCGAACGAGGTCGGCCGGTGACACTTTCCCTTGGGCAGCGAGTCCGGCCAACTCGCTGAATCGGCGGCGGTCGCCGGCTACGTCGATCCGATCGGCTAGGACGCCGGTCGGCGTGTCGCTGGGAAGCCCGAGGGTCGCGGCGATGGCCGCCTTGGTCGAAGTAAATGCAGCGCTGAGCGCTTTATGAGTCGCGCCGCCCCGTTCGTATAGCGCGGCAAGCGATTCGACGAACTCAGCCGACGTCGGCTCGCGACGAGCCGGCGGCTGCAGCGGCGGCCCTAAACGAATCGCACCGCCGACGAGGGCCAAAGCGACGACGCCGAGCACGATCGGCACGGCAATCGTGAACGGCCGGGGCGCGATTTGCCACCAATGCTCGGCAGTCACATGGCCGTGGATCGTTTCGTAGAACGCGACGACGCCGTGCGGCTTGCGCGGGCGGGCGATCGCGTACGCCAGGCGCGCGTGGTCGGCCTTCGCGATGCGCTCGTTGGTGACGATCGACGCATCGCCGACTTCGATCGCATCGCCGCGGCCAACCTTGCGATATTCGACAATCGGGCCCTTCGCATCGGCCAGCCAAACAACGTCACGCTTATCGACGCCCAGCCGCTGAGCATCTGCTGGCACCACTCGCCGCACTCCATACTTGCGTAGCGCCGGCGCAACGAACGCCTTCCAATGCTTGCGCTTCTTGACTCCGCCTTCGTCTTTGAAGCCGTCGATGCGCGCAAGTGCTTGCGCATATGGGCCGGCCCCGAGGAAAACCAGTCGGCCGCCGGTTCGCACCCACTGTGCCAAGGTTCGACCGTCGGCCCCCATCGATAAATTCAAATTGAGGAAAATTGGCGGATCGACGACGATCAGCGTGTCGATCGAACGATCCAGAAACGCCGCCCGCCGCTCGAAGCGGGTCACCGCGATCCCTTCGCGCTCGAGCAGCTCGCTCCAGGCCCGCAGGCCGGCCGGCTTTGGTTCGTATGTCGAGTAGGCGTCGACCGACGCGTCGGCCGCGTGCCGCGCTTGCAAGATGCCGAGAATAAAGAGCCCGAGGATGGCAACGGCGGCGAGCGCCGTTTCCAGCGCTGGAAGCCGGCGCAACGCCTTCACGAAGATGGCCCGAGCACCGGCACGAGCGCTCCAAACGAGCGTTCGGCCGATTCGTAGTCGCTGCGTCGCGCGTCGGCTTGCGAGAATGTCGCATACGTGAAACGCAGCGCGAGTTCATCGAACGGTGCGGCGGCCGCGGTTCGCACTCGACCGACGAGCCGGCGGTATTCGCCCGCCGTTCGCGCTGGATCGAAGGCGACGAGCGCTCGATCGTCGAGCACCCGCAAGCTCGCATTCCAGAGGGCGACGATCGCTTCCCCGTATGCGCCTCGAGCGGCGGCCGCCGTCGCCAGAGCGCGCCACTCCTCGGCACTGCGGCGGACGCCGAGCGACGTCGTTCCCAACCGCTGAGATGTCCGGCGGCGATCGCGGACCAGGGCGAGGGCGATGCGCGAGACCAGGTAGATCAGACCACCGAGCGAGGCGGCGATCAGAAGCAATCCGAGCACTTGACCCACGCTTTGCGTCCCGACGAAACCGCGGCCGAGCGCGCGCATGATCGGTCGGAGCCGGTCGGCGATCCATTGTAAAACTAAATCGACGAGCTTGCCGAAACTTGACTCGTCGGCGGCCGCTTGGGTGCGGTACGCCGGCTGCTTGAGAATCGACCGAACCACGACGGCTGGATCGCCGCGGGGCCAGATCACCTTCGACGTGTGAGCACTGGGCGAGCTGGGGGTCCCCAACGCAACGCCGCCTAAACCCGCGCACACCAGCGCAAGCACGCCGGCGAACAAGAGCTGCCGACCATGCAGGGTTTCTCGCGGTCTACGAAACGCGATGGACGTTTTCCAGCATCGATTCGGTCACGACAATGCGCGGGCGTTCGGCGCCCGGGCCCCAATAGCGAGCGCGAATATCTTGATAGTAGCTCAGCGCCAGGACCGCCGTGAACCCATCGATAAGCGCGAGGACCGCCGCAGTCACGAGCGCGTAGCCGACTCGCCAGTGAAGAATCGTCCCGAACAGGATCGCCAGCGGCACTTGCAGCCCGTAATACAAGACCAGCAGAATCGCGACGGCAGCGAACAGCACGAGCACGCGCGGGCGCGGTTCCTTATGGAGAGCCGTCGGCCCGACGCGCAATGATTCGAGTACGCGTGAGTTACCGTCCGCTAAGCGGACGAGGCCAAGCAGGAAGCAATACCGGGCAGCGACGCCCAATGTCGCGCCACCCAGCAGACAACCCAGGCCGATGGCGATATGCACGACGTCGTAGGTCGCGATCAGTTTGATGCCGGCCGCGCAAAATGCCAGCGCGAAAATGCCGATCCCGCCGTAGACGGCGAGCACGCCGAACGCGCTGGGCGTGCGCCGAAGCGCGGCCCGCAGCGATGCTGCGATGGACGGCATGCGCCCTCGATCGTCGTCGATCCCGACGCGCACCAGCGCCAATACGGCGACCGGCATCGCCGCAAACGCAACCAGGGTCGCAACAACGGTGATTGCATTTGGCGCAGCGCCGCCGCCCAACGGCCCGCCGACCTCAAACGAATCGTAGAGGCTCAAACTGTGAATGGGGTCGAGAAGGGTCAATATTGCATTGGCAATCTGGAAGATAAGTGCGATCGCGAACAACGGCCCGGTGCAGCGTGCGGCTTGGGCACCAGCCGCAGCCAGTACTTCCGGCAGCGTTCGCGGGTAAATGTCGATCACGTCGGAGCCGGGACGCTCTGGGTCGCTTCGACTGCCAATTGCAAGTCGAGACCCTCGGCGCGAACCCGCAAATCGTAGTAAAACATCGCAACGAAAGCTGTGGTAAAGGCGACGGTCGCCACTCGCAACACCGTCGAAAATGCGACCGCTACGGCTTGATTGCGAATCAGGCCGATCGTCGTAGCTTCGCCGACGACGCTGACCAAGACGATTCCGATCCAGATCGCAATTAGCGCCAGGCCGACCAACAGCGATCGTCGCAGCGCCGGGCGCCCGAAGACGCGTGCGATACCGCTGGCAAACGACGCGAAGACTGAGCTGCGTTCGAGCACGCAACCCAAGAACGAAACCTGCCAGGCAAGATACGACAGCAAAAAGACGAGCAGAATTCCAAGAGCGAAAAGGATGCCGAGGATCACGGCCAGCGCAACTCCGAACCCGTGCAGCGCAGCAATGACCGGTACCAATACAAGCGACATGAGAACGAGCGCGATGATAAGAATCAAGTAGAGCACCACGAACGCTATGACGTAGACGATGTTCAAGCCGATGAGCGGCAGCCAGCGGACCAGGGCGGCGCGGTACGCATCGGCAAACCGAGGTTGTGCGCCGAAGTAGGCCCGCGAGATGGCGAGCACCAGTGCCGCCGACGTGAGCGGGCCGATCAGCGCAGCTAAGGACACCATGCCAAAGAGTGGGCCACGCAACGGCTGGGCGCGCTCAAGCGCACGCATGATCGCGGCCGGGTCGGGCTTTTCCCCACCGCCTTTGGTCAAGCCGGCCGCGATATCGCCGAAAACCTTCGTTTGTTCGAGCGTTGCAAAGTACTGGAAAATAGCGATGGGAATATACAGCACCAGTGCAATTGCTGCGAACGTGATGAAGTGCTTGACGCATAGCGTAACCGCTCGATCGAGTAACTCGCCGATGCCCAATGGTCGAAGCGTCGCCGGAGGTACCGTCGTCGGCTCCATATTTGCCGACGTTCTCCGAGCGATGCCATGACCTTCCCTGCAGGACCGCGAATTGGCGTGCGATGGAGCACGCACGCGCGTTCGGCGTCGTTTCGGGTTTGTGGCGCTACCCGATCAAGGCGCTGCAAGCAGAGCCGCTAGAACGGGCCGAACTAGAGCATGACGGGATGACAGGCGACCGCCGGCGGGCACTGTTCGTCAGCTCGGCGGATCACGCGCGCAGCGGTAAGACCTATCGCGGCAAGGAGCATCGCCTTCTGCACACCGTCCGTGATCCGGCTCAGGCGCAAGCGTTGGTCGCCGAGCGCGGCGTCTCGCTCCAGGAGCGGACTGACGGCCCCTATTTCGATTCGAAACCGATTTCGGTCATCACCGACCGCTGGCTCGCGCAAGCCGAACAACTCGTGGGCTTCGCGCTGGACCCGCTTCGCTTCCGTCCCAATGTGTTCGTGCGATCGGCAGCCGGCTTCTCATGCGATGAAGTCGAGCTGGTCGATTCCACGCTTTCGATCAGTGGCGTGCGACTGGTGATCCTTGCGCCGATCATCCGTTGCGTGACACCGAATTACGACATCGCAACCGGCAAGCCGGATCCGCGAATCCAGCGCGCGCTCGTCGGCGGGCGAAACAACATCATGGGCGTCTATTGCGCAGTCGCGCAACCGGGGACGATCGTCCGCGGAGATCCGATCGAGTTCGCTGCGTAGGCGCGGCCGCAAGGGGGTTGCTAGAGCGCTCGTCGGCCTTCGACCGCTCGCGCTAAGGTCACCTCATCGGCATAATCGAGATCGCCGCCGATCGGCAAGCCGTAAGCCAGCCGCGTCACGCTGACGCCGCTGGGCGCGATCAAGCGAGAAAGGTAGAGCGCCGTCGCCTCGCCTTCGGCGTTGGGATTGGTCGCCAAAACCACTTCACGCACGCCATCGCCGGCGACCCGTTCGATGAGTTCTTTCACCCGCAGCTGCGCTGGTCCAACCCCATCCATCGGCGAGATGAGCCCCCCAAGGACATGATACTTGCCGCGATATGCACCTGAGCGTTCTAGCGCGTAGATGTCCTTGGCTTCGGCGACGACGCATAACAAATCGCCGTCGCGCCGCCCATCGGTGCAGATCGCGCATGGATCATCTTCGGTGATCGAAAAGCAGCGCGAACAAAGGCGCACGCGATCCTTAAGCGCCAGAATCGCGTCGGCGAGCAGCTGCGCTTCCGAACGTGGCCGGTTAAGCAAATAGAACACCAGGCGGGCGGCCGTCTTCGGGCCGACGGTCGGCAGTTTGCTGAATTCGTTGATCAGGCTTTGGACCGGGCCGACGATTATTTGCGCCATCGACCCTACATGAGGCCGGGGATGCGCATTCCACCGGTCACCGAACCCATGCGCTTCTCCGAAGTCGCCTGTACCTTTGCCAGCGCATCGTTGATGGCAACCAGCACGAGGTCTTCGAGCGTTTCTGCGTCGGCTGGGTCGATGGCCTCGGGGGCGATCTTCAGCGACTTCACCTTCGAGTCGCAGGTCATCTCGACCGTGACGGCTGCCCCGCCGGCAGCGCCGGTGACAACCGTCGTCGCGAGCTCCTCCTGCGCTCGGACCATCTCCGCCTGCATCTTGCGAACTTGCTGCATGATCTGCGCCTGATTCATGTTAAATGGGGAGCACCCCTAAACCCCCGAGCGGCGGCTCCGCCGCTTCTCCATCCGAATTCGTTGCGTCGCCGGCTTGCGCTGAGCCAGCGCAGAGTCGGCGGTCTCAGTTGGAACCGTCGGAGTCCATGGGGGGCATCCCCAAACTCCGGAGCGGCCGCTCCGCCGCTTCTCCATCCGAATTCGTTGCGTGGCCGACTTGCGCTAAACTCGTGGCCTTGGTGGACGGTCATTCGGGGGCGCAGCGTTGCATGGCGTAGGTTAGGAGGCCGGTTTCGAGTTCCTCGTCGCGGTCGGACCCGGTCATTGTAGGGAGGCACAGGCCGCCAGTGATAACGTGCAAACGCAACGGGAAGCCGAGCGCTTCAGCGATGGCGCGTTCGACGATGGGGGCGTGGTCGCGCAAAAAGCTCGCTTGTGCTTCTTCGACGTGAGCGATCGTGAGACGGTCTCCGTCCAGCGACTGGACTTGCGCACGCGCCAGCGCCATTCGCAGCGAAGCCTTTTCGCCCTCGGCGCGCGTGCGGATGCTTTGCCATAGCGAGCGCACTTGTTGCAACGTCGGTCGTTCGGCCGGAGCCTGTGTCGCCGCTGGCGCCGGCGAGGCTGCGGGAGCCGCGAGCACGGTCGGTTCGGCGGCGTGGGCGCTGCGTTCTGGTGCGCCGCGTGGAGCTGCTCGGTTGACGGAGGGTTTGGCCGGCGGACGGACCGCGGGCGCATCCCCTTCGAGCAAAGCAACCCGGGCCGCCAACGCCTCCACGGTCGGATCTTCTTTGACGAGGACCAGCCGCAGAATGGCCGTCTCCAACTCCAGGCGCGGATTGCCGGACTGGCGGCCAGCAGCGAGCGCGTCAGCGAGCAGCCGCAGACCGCGCACGATCCGCGGCTGAGGCGTCGAGCCGGCGAGACGTTCCGTCGCAGCCGAATCGTCGGGCGAAAGGTCGACCGACAGCAGTTCCGGATCGATGCGGGCTACCAAGAGGTGCCGATATTCCGTGATAACCCCGCGAATGAACGTCAGCATCTCGGCGCCGGCGGCGCTGGCATCGTCGACGATGCGCAGGCATGCCGCCGCTTCGCCGGCAAGCAGCGCCGCAACCAAGGCCTGAGCCGAACTTCGAGCGGTCGCGCCGAAGGCCGCTTCGACAGTGCTCGCACCGACTGCGGCATTTGGACCGGCGAAAGCGGCGACTTGTTCGAGCATCGTAAGCGCGTCGCGCAACCCCCCATCGGCCCGGTAAGCGATCGCGGCCAGCGCACCTTTTTCGATTTCGATCCCCTCGGCGGCGGCAATTGTACGCATTCGTTCGATCATCGCCGCAACCGGAATCCGACGGAAGGCATATCGCTGGCAACGCGACAAGATCGTCGGCGGAAGCGCATCCGGGGCGGTGGTCGCCAGAATAAAGATCGCGTGCGGCGGCGGCTCTTCCAACGTCTTGAGGAACGCATTGGCGCCTTCGCGCGTGAGCATATGCGCCTCGTCGAGGATATAGACCTTATATCGAAACTGCGCCGGTGCAAATCTGACCGCTTCTCGCAAGGTCCGTATCTCCTCGATGCCGCGATTGCTGGCCGCGTCGATCTCGATGACGTCGAGCGCCGTTCCGGCGAGCATCGCGTTGCACAATTCGCAGGTATTATCGGGATCGGGGGTTGGTCCCAACACGCAGTTCACACAACGGGCAAAGATTTTGGCGGCCGAGGTTTTTCCGCTGCCCCGCGGGCCGGAAAAGAGATAGGCGTGGGTGAGTTTTCGGGCGGTCAGCGCTGCCCGCAAGGTACGGACGACCGCCTCCTGCCCGACCAGCTCGCTGAATGACTTCGGGCGCCACTTTCGGTACAAGGACACTTCCAAGGTCTTAGCCGCCTTCGTTTGGTAACCTGTTTCGAACCGACTTCGTGTGGGTATGAACGTACCGACACCATAAGGGCCATACGCCGCGTGAATATTGCTGTAGACCGCTCGCCGTCAGCGAGCCGTAATGAACGGCTCGTTGATTCGTTACGCTCGCACTTTGGATTCGAGCAGTTCCAACCGGGGCAAGAGGAGATCGTCACCCGCGTTATCGAGGGCGACGATACGCTCGCGATCTTGCCGACCGGGGCCGGAAAGAGCCTTTGTTACCAGCTTCCGGCATTGATGCTGGAGGGAACGACGGTCGTCGTCAGTCCATTGATCGCGCTGATGAAAGACCAGCTGGACATGCTCACCGATCTCGGCGTGAGAGGCATCGTCGCGTTCAATTCAACGCTCAGTGAAGAGCAGGAAGTGACCTCGCTCGAAGCTGTCCGCAGCGGCGGCTGCAATATCGTCTTCGTGACGCCTGAGCGGCTCGAGGACAGCCGCTTTCTCAGTGTTCTCAAATCGATCCGCATTCCGCTCTTCGTGGTCGACGAAGCGCATTGCATCAGTGCGTGGGGTCACGATTTTCGCCCGGCGTATCTGGCGCTTGGGCACGCGATCGCCGAGCTCGGGCACCCGACTGTTCTGGCGCTAACCGCCACCGCTACCCCCGCCGTCCGCGAGGACATCGTCACCCAACTAGGCATCGGAACGGCCAAGCCGATCGTGCGGGGTTTCGATCGGCCCAACCTCTGCTACGAGGTCCAACGTGCCGAAAGCGAAGCGGCGAAGCTCAAGTTGCTCAAGGGCTTGTTCACGGCGCAGCTCGAGGGGACTGGGATCATTTACACCGCCACGATCAAGAGCGCGCTTACGGTGCAGAGCTTCTTGCACGATGCGCTCAATTTGCCGGCCGCCGTGTATCATTCCAAGCTGCAAAAGAACGATCGCATCGCCGTGCACAACTTGTTCATGAACGAAACGATCCGGGCAGTTGTCGCCACGAACGCCTTCGGTCTTGGAATCGACAAGCCGAACATTCGGTTCGTCGTTCACTATGATTTGCCCGGCTCGATCGAAGCCTATACCCAAGAAGCCGGCCGCGCCGGCCGCGACGGGCAGCCGGCGCGCTGCATATTACTCTATCGCATGAGTGACACGCGCGTACAGAATTATTTTCTGACGGGCAAATATCCCGATATCGAAGAAGTCCAAAAGATCTTTGGAACGCTGGAATACTTCGACAGCCAAGCGGGGGGCGTCTCGTTGACCGACCTGCGCCGCATCTCGCAGTTGCCGCTGACCAAGCTCAAAGTGGTACTCGCACTGCTTAAGAAGGCGCGGTTTATCGAGACACCCAGTAAAGGCCGTTACGCGCTCACCGCCGCTGCCAAGCGCGACCGGTCGCTGGTCCTGAACTTGGCCAACTACGAGACCAAGAAGGCCTACGATCAGAGCAAGCTTGGGATGATGCTGCAATACGCCGAGTCGCAGTCGTGCCGGCGAGCGTTTATTCTCAACTATTTCGGCGAGAACTACGCTACCAGCGGTTGCGGTGCGTGCGACAATTGCCTGCGTGCAGCCAAAGCGCCGACCGCCCGGCCGCCGGCCCTCATGCCGCCTACCGGCGGTTTTCAAATCGCCGACGTCGTGAATCATCCGAAGTTTGGGCAAGGCACGGTGGAGCGCGCGGAGAAGGACCTCGTAACGGTACTTTTCCCGAGCTTCGGGTACAAGACGCTGCTCGCATCGGCCGTCGCGCACGAAGCGAGAATCGCTTAACGAACAACGAGGGCGGATGATCGACCCCGGCGGCCCCCGAGTGGGCCGGCGTGCGCGCTGCTTCTTGTGGGGGATAATCGTCGTGCTGTTCGGCGCGGCCAGTTCTGCGCTCGCGCAGCCGGCACTACCGACGGCGGCGCCTGGCGCCGTCGCTCCGTCGGCCGCCGCCAGCCCGCGCGTCGAGTCCAGCGCCACACCTGCGCCGGCCGCCGGCGGGGGCCCCTCGCCGGCTGCCAGCGGTACTACCCCGGCGCCGGGTGAAACACCCACCCCGCCGCCGATCATCGTCGAGCCGCCCAGCGCGGGTCTGATGCCAGGCGGTAGCCAGACCTTGCGTATCAACGGCGTACTGGGTGCGATCTCGTTCGTCGTCGCCAACCCTGAGATCGTCGATGTCGCCATCGATCAAGTCGCTCGAACCATAACCTTGCGCGGCAAAACCCTGGGCGCAACGACCGTTACGATCAAGGACGATCGTGGAGTGACCCGCGATATCGCCGTGCGCGTCGCGTTACCGGCCGGGTCGGTCGCCAATGCCGCCGTCATCCGAATCAGCGGCAATCCGGCGACAACGGCATTCATTCGAGAACAGGCGGCGCAAGCGGCGATTCGGCGCGCCAAGGCCCAGCCCAACGCCACCATCGTCGCGCCGCCCGAAGCCGTCATCGGTGCGAACGCGCCGTTGCGGACGGACAACCTCATGCAGGTGTCGGTTCCGGTCATCGTTCAAGGCGAGGGCTACATCACCGTGCAAGGAACGACGCACGTGCTCGTCGAGAACGCGGCGCAGCCACGCGTGCGGCCGAAGTCGCTGCTGGTCAGCGACTACCCGGAGTCGTTGCGCGAAAACGGGATCTTGTTCACAGCCGATCTCTCGCCGACTGACGCGGCCCGCTTCCTCTACTTCCATTACAACCCGCCTGACCAGCCCAGCCGTCGCCTCGTTCTGAAGCTGGAGAACTCGCTGTCGCAACCGGCGGTGGTTCACGTGATCACCGGACAAGCCGGGCCGGGTCCCAACGAGATGGAAGTCGGCCATCTCACGACGCAGCGCTTCTTGGTTCGCGAAACCCAAAATGAAGGCGCGCTGGTTACCGTTCCACCGGCAACCACACTAACGCTCGTCGACCAGTTGATGCCACCCGGCAATGTCGTGAGCAACTTGCTGCAGTTACGAGTGCTTTCCAGTGCGTCGCTTCACCTCACACTGCTCGCTCAAAGCGCCTCGGATCCGGTCGACGGCCCGGTCACGGTTTCGGCGCTCTTACAGGGCGGCCATCCGCATGCGCGCGGGGTCTATTCGATTCCCGAATTCAGCTTCGAGCACATGTACGGCACCGACGGTCCAAACCTCGAGGTACCAATCGGCCAAATACCACTCCCCAATCTGCGTCAAGGCGAAGCGCTCTCCGGCGACTACGGCGTCCTTCAAAGGCTCACCGTGCGCATCGTCAACAACGATCCCGCCTCGCCGGCGCAGATTGCGCTCTACGCGAACCCGCGCGGCGGTCGCGCAACCGGTACGTTCCTAATCGATGGCGTGCTCGTGCAGGCGCACGCGCTAGCGCCCTTCAGCCACTTCAAGTTGCGGCAGTACACCGTGCCGCCCGGCGGCCATGTCGTGACCGACGTCGTTACGATTCCAGAAGGTGGTTCGTCGTATCCGCTTCGGCTGATCTTCGGCGCTGACGACGGCAGCGTTTCGCCGGGCGCTCCGGGGTCGCCGATTTACTAGTTTCTCGGACAGTCCCGGCTGGCTGTTCGTTCAGGTGACATTGCTACGCGGGGACGCCGGCGTTTTCCATCCGTGGAAAAATCCCGGCTCGGTGCTGCTTTGTCGCTCCGCCTTCCAGGCTCCGCTCGGCGCAGGCGCCCCGCTCCGCAACGTCACCTGAACGTCAACCGTCATGCGGTACGCGGACAGTACACTTAGGGATACCGCATC
>JRHI01000676.1_pt1 | contig 34886 bp, 28 predicted proteins | sample 215371 | NCBI WGS metagenome assembly JRHI01 (sample SAMN02929681, study PRJNA255918) | sediment metagenome | biome: cave system; feature: Ice Cave; material: Sediment; isolation source: sediment from deep within a dark volcanic ice cave with no known source of... ...
GGGCACAAGAGAAAGGTGATTGGCAGCTCGCATACACACGGATGTTTATCGAGCGGGAAGCCGTGATGGGAGCATTCAACTTCAGCGACATGCGGCAAAATAGCAATGTCAGCCAGCACCGCTTCGAACTTTTCTACCAGGCTCACAAGAATGTTCAGCTGGCTTTCACTGGTTTGTTTGGGCGGCCGCTTAACTTCGGGAGTGCGGCTCCGCCGGAAAACTTTTTGAAGCGTTTGCAATTTGACGTCTTCTATAAATTCTAGCCCGTGAGCAATTCCCCGGATCCAGATCGAAGCCGGGGATCCATTTCCATTTAATCAATCTCAGCTTCGCGGCACTTCGGCAATTAGAGAAAATGTTGACGCCTGGCGGCCGACTCCCGCACAGTGGCTCAGGACGGAGCTGCAGTCGCGCACAATGGCCTCTCATAGCAAACTCATCACACCTCGGGAAGCTGCCCAGATTCTGGGGATTAGCTATCCGACACTGAAGCAGTGGATTTACAAAAAGCGTTTGCGTACTGTGAAAACTGCGGGAGGACATCATCGCATTCCCGAATCAGAGCTTGACCGGCTTTTATATCGCTCCCGGGAATCCCGCGATATCGCCCAGAAGCGCACGAGCTTCCGCCGGATCAGCGGCCGGAATCAGCTTGTCGGGAGGGTAGTGGAAATCAGAATTAGCGGGCTGATTGCTCAGGTGACACTTTCCATTGGCGGACAGCGAATCACTTCCATCATTACCGCTGATGCTGTGCGCGAGATGCGCCTCCGTCCAGGAGACACGGCAGCGGCGTTGATTAAGTCCACCGACGTGATGATCGTGCGGGATTAGATCCTGTACGCGACTCCTCGGCGACCGTTATTTTTCCTGAAGCTCGCCGATCCATTTCTCGAGAGTAAGCTTCTGACCAGCCTCAATCTCTTCAAATGAGACGCCCATCCCCATATTTGGCTGCGAATAGACAACCGAGCCATTCGCGTAAAATGATTGCTCGTGATAGAGAATCGCGATCTTTACGGAGGTTCCGAGCGGAAGAGGATTCATCATGTCCATATAACAGCCAAAACGACTCAGTTCGCTGGTACGAGCAGTAAGCTGTGTTTGCGATTTGAGCTCGGTGATATCCGCGGATGCAAAAAATGGATATCGCGGCCCCCGGCGAAGATCTACAAACATGACGCTGGCCTCCTCCGCGCAAATCTCCTCGACGACGTTCCAAATTCGCTATCCAGGCGCGCAGCTGAGTACATCATGGCAGAGCCTACGGACCCCACATAGAATCATTCACTTCGAGAGAGGCGTTCCAGTAATAGCAGATTGGCACCTCACCGGCATGCGTTTATTGTTTTCGGCGACGTCTCTCGCTACCATTCTACTTGTAGGCTCAACGCTTCCGGGCCCTCCCACGTCGCGTCGAGAGTTAAATTACCTTTAGGAGTACCCATGGTTTCCAGCGTTCCGGTCGAAGTTTCGGCCAAAAATTTATCAACTCCAGACCTTATCGCAGCCATGCTCCGCGTGCCGGGTCAGTTAAGCGACTTGATTTTTTCCCCGGGGCGCGCTCCGCAAGTGGAAGCCAGCGGCCAACTCCTGCCGGTCAAAATTCCCGGACTCGAAGTGCTTACCGCTCAGGATACTCTCCGAATTTCAAAGGACCTGATCGGAGGGCTCGAGCATCCCGCCGAAAAATTGAAACTGGAAGGCTCAGCCGACCTTTCCTATGGCCTGGAGGGAATCGCCAGATTTCGCGTAAATATTTTCCGGCAGCGCGGCAGCATTGCCATCATCATGCGTCTGATTCCCGACAAGGTTCCAAGCTTTACCTCTCTGAACTTGCCTCCGCAATTGGCGGAAATTGTGGCTTTGCGAAATGGCATCGTGCTGGTGACGGGACCCACCGGTTCCGGTAAATCCTCCACACTGGCTGCGATCATCGACCGCATCAACGAAGAAAAGGCCTACCACGTACTGACGATTGAAGATCCAATCGAATTTCTCCACAAGCACAAAAAAGCAACCATCCATCAGCGCGAGCTGCACAGTGATACGCCAACCTTTGCGCTGGCTCTGCGCGCCGCTCTCCGCCAGGCTCCGAAAGTCATTCTCGTCGGCGAAATGCGCGACAAAGAAACTATCGAAATCGCGCTCGAGGCCGCCGAAACCGGCCACTTGGTTCTCTCCACGTTGCATACGATCGACGCCGCGCGCACCGTCGAACGCATTGTGGGCAGCTTTTCACTCAGCGATCAGCAGGCCATTCGTAACCGTCTGGCCAAAGCCTTTCGCTATATTCTCTCGCAGCGCCTTCTTCCCCGCCGGGACGGCAATGGGCGTCTCGCAGTCATCGAGATTCTCAAATCCACTTTGCGGACTCGCGAGTACGTGGAAAAAGGCGAGGGCGAAGGAAAAACCTTGGTCGATGCGATGCGCGACGGTTCCACCGAAGGCATGCAATATTTCGACGGGGAGATCGAAAAGCTTATTCGCGCCGGTACGTTGGATCTCGAGACTGGCTTGGCCTACGCAACCAATCAAGGAAACCTGCGGCTGGAACTTGCCGATATGGACCCGCAAACGCCTCTCGCACCGCATGCGGCCGCACCAGCGAAAAACCCCACTCGCGAAACAGAAATCGAGATCGAACGCTGATGGCTTCTAAATCGATACGCATTTGCCGCCGTTAGTGAACTTTGGTTCGGCAGGCCTTCAAACTGAAATTCATTTATAAATAAAGTATATAGCAGCTATCTAAATTCCTTATTGACATCCACAAGCCTCCGGTGGTATCACCAGCACCTATTTCGGCAGGTCAGCTTAAGACGGAACTGTCCCAACCTTGCCTGGCAGACCGCCGAAGCGAGAATTCCCACTCTTGGGAGGAAAATAAAATGAAGCGTATTGGCATTGCATTGTTCCCATGCGCATTAGTCGTTGGCCTCTGGTGTTTCCAGCAGGCTCCGGTAACCATTCAGGCGCAGGGAAGTCCCGCGTGGCCGCAGTGGGCGCAAAACTCACAGCACGCCGGGTTTTTGAATGTCGTCGGCCAGAATCTCAATCGGAACCTGGTCAATATTGTGTATGACCCACTCGTTCCGCAGGAGATGGCAGCAACGGGCGGCGATCTTTTGGTCCATTACCAAACGCCCTTGGTGGATGGTAACGACGTATTTATGGAATCGAAGGGCGGAACGTACACGACTACGTCGTATGCTACTCAGAACTGGCACCAGAACCGTTTTCAGTGGCAGGGCGATACGCTTGTGAAAACCTGGACGTTCGACAGTGACTGGGTTGCTCCTGGCTCGCTAGGTGATTTTTGGGAGCCCGTCTACCACGCCGTGCTTGCCAACGGTTTCCTATACGACCCGGGCGCAGGCGGCACGATCTTCAAAATCAATCGCACCAACGGTTCAGTTGTCTCCCGCATCAATCCCTTTGACGGGATTGAACCCAACACTTACACCGCTTCACCCCTTTCCGCCGACTCGGCCGGTAACATCTATTACAACGTCATACGGATCCCTTCAGGCACCACGAGCTTCTACGGCAAGGACGTCGCAAACTCCTGGCTCGTCAAGGTGGGACCGGACGACTCAATCACGAAAGTGAATTATGACCAACTCCTGAAACAGGCCACGATCATTGGTGATCCCGTTCCGGGCAGGAACGATAGGTGCAAGGTGCAGTTCCCCTCTAGCCAGCTTCCTTGGCCACCGAGCCCCGACGCTCAACCTGGGACAACCGCATGCGGCGCCCAACGCCCGGCTCTCAACGTTGCCCCGGCCATCGCGCCAGACGGCACCATTTACACGGTCAGCAAGGGACACTTTGTTAGCCGCTACAACTATCTGATTGCGGTCAACCCCGACCTGACCGGCAAGTGGGCATCGTCATTGCGGGGCCATTTGAACGACGGCTGTAATGATGGCACCGTTGCGGGCAGCATCATGCCAGTCAACGGTCAGCCGGGCGGCTGCCGCGTCGGCTCCCATAATGGGGTCGATCCCGGCACGAACGAGCCCGGCCCCGGCCGCGTGCTCGACGATGCGTCCTCCACGCCCACCATCGCTCCTGACGGCACGATCCTCTTTGGCGCTTACACGCGCTACAACTACGCACAGGGCCACCTGATGCGATTTAGCCCCACCGGTCAGTTTCTGAACGCGTTTAACTTCGGGTGGGATAGCACTGCAGCCATCTACCCTCACGCCGGCACCTACTCTGTCGTGGTCAAGAACAACCACTACGGTGGTCTGGGGTCATACTGCAACAATCCGGCTTTTTGCCCGCCCGACCGCACAGCGACGAACCCAGCTAGCCCCGAAGCCTACTTTGTCACTCAACTCAGCCCTGCTATGAGTATTGAATGGAGCTTCCAGAACACTAACAAGGACAGTTGCACTCGCAATCCTGACGGTTCGGTGAGCTGTACTCCGAACACCCATCCGAACAGCTTCGAATGGTGCGTCAACGCCCCGGCGGTGGATGCCAACGGCGTCGTCTACGCGAACAGCGAAGACGGCTTCCTATTCGCCATCAATCAGGGTGGCACATTGAAGCAAAAAATCTTCCAACAACTGGCACTGGGGGCGGCTTACACTCCTGCGTCCCTCGGGTCGGACGGGAAGATCTATTCACAAAATGCGGGTCACATGTTCGTCGTCGGAAACTAACCCCTAACCTGCTTTAAGTTTGAAAGAGGGAGCCCGGCTTTGGCCGGGCTCCTTTGTTTTGCGGCATCTTTCTCGATAACCTCCGTAGCCTGATCATCGCCTCACTTCAACTTCCTTTGACTTCACTTCCCTCCCGCGCATAGAATCCGCAATTCACCGTCTTACAGCCGGGGTTCACATAAGGAGCAATGCAATGAAAAAGGGGTTGTGTCTTGGTGCGGTGATTTCAGTTTTGTGGCTGGGATCCCCGCTCATCCTGGCCGCGCAGACGCATGAAGACGAAAAGAAATCTTCAGACGCAAGGCCGGCGGATTCTACTGACGCGGCGAAAGCCAAAGAAGAATCTTCCGTTACCGAGCACACCATCCGCATCGGCGCCCAGACGATCCCTTACAAGGCCGCCGCCGGCACCACGCTGCTCAAAAATGATAAGGGCGAGCCCACCGCTTTGATGTACGCCGTAGCCTACACGCGCTCCGATGTGAAAGATCTCAGCCAGCGGCCTATTTCATTCCTCTATAACGGTGGCCCCGGCTCCGCCACTATGTGGCTGCACCTGGGCGCCTTTGGACCGCGCCGCGCCTCCGTCGTCGATGGCCAATTCACCCCGCCTGCTCCTTACAAGCTCGTTGACAATTCCGAAAGCCTACTCGACAAAACCGACCTCGTTTTCATCGATGCGATCGGAACCGGTTACAGCCACGCCGCCGGCAAAGCGCAGGATAAGGACTTCTACGGCATCGACGAAGACGTACAAGCCTTCGCGCAATTCATCGTGACGTACATCAGCCGCAACGACCGCTGGAATTCACCGAAATTTCTCATCGGCGAGAGTTACGGGACATTTCGTTCCGCCGCGCTTGGCAATTATCTCCAGTCTCATGACACTTTGCATTTGAACGGCATCGTGCTGATTTCCTCGGTCCTTGATCTCTCGACGATTACGTTCGCTCCCGGTGATGACCGGCCCTACATCTATTATCTCCCCAGCTATGCCGCGGTCGCGTGGTACCACAAGGTTTTGAAGGATCGCCCGGCTGACCTGCCCGCATTCATCGAAGAGGCGCGCCAGTATGCCAAGGGTGACTACGCCACAGCTCTTTTCAAGGGCGCGCAAATCTCCGCGGCGGAAAAAACCGCCGTGGCCAGGAAACTTTCCTACTTCACGGGCCTCAGTGAGGATTATTTGCAGCGCGCCAATCTTCGCCCCACGCTGAGCCAATTCAACGTCGAATTGCAGCGCAGCCGCGGGCTGACCACCGGCCGCATTGATGCGCGCTTCTCTGGTTACACGTATAATTTGCTCGCGGAAAATTCCCAAGGCGATCCCGAAGGTCCGGCTGTCGGTGGCGCGTACACCGCGCTGATCAATTCTTACAATCACACCGAGCTGAAATTTGGCCGCGACAAGATCTATCACAACACCAGCGGTGGCGGAGCCTCCTGGAATTGGAAACGCCAGGCCGCCGGTGGCCGCTCATTTTTCCCCAGCGCCCCCAACACCCAAGGGGATCTCGCTCAAGCCATGATCACCAATCCGCGCCTGCTTGTTCAGGTGGAAAACGGTTATTACGATATGGCCACGCCGTTCTTCGAAACCGAGTACACCATGGAGCACCTCGGCTTGCCCGCCGACCTTCAGAAGAACATCACGCTAGATTATTACAACGCCGGCCACATGATGTATCTGCACGATGAAGATCGCGTGAGCCTGCACAACCACATCGCCAGCTTCATCAGCCGCGCTACGCACCAATAATCCAAGGCGCTACCCGCCGTGCAAGCCTGCGCTGCGTCCACACTTCCCGGATGTGCGCCTCGGGTTAGTTCCGATTACCTAAGATCATTTTTGCCCGTTTGGAGATAAGACTCACCGCCGCGGAGGAATAGGGGAACTTTACCGCCGTGCAACTATTTAGCATGTTTAGTCGCAAACACCATGAGCGAGCTGCCAAAAGGAATCGCCAGCGGACCGAGAATTTTTCGCTCTAGTCGCGAGATCCAAATAAGCGGCTGATTGATCAACGCGGGAGGAATAGAAGGAACCGATGCCCGCAAGCCAAAGATGTGCTCCGCGGCGCGCGTGACCAGTTTGGCCGGGAACATCCACGGGAACCAGTAACGTTCTTCCACGACTTGCAGCCCGGCCTGTTTGAAGAGTGGGCGAAAAGTCGCCTTGCGATAGCGCGTCACATGATGGTTGATTACATCGTGATTCGTCCACAGCAGATTAAATGCCGGAACCGTGGCCAGCAGAGATCCTCCCGGCGCGAGTAAAGACGTTGCGTGAGCCACAGCAGCGCGAGGATCCGCCATATGCTCGAGCACATCGAGCATCAGCACAAGCGAATATTGTTTTCCGAGAGCAAACGAAGCATCGAAAGGAACCGTATGGATCCGCCCGCGATGTGGGCCGTCGCTGCGAACTAGCGTGGCGTCCGGCTCAACACCTTCCACATCGCCGAGCTTCAGCAAATGAGGGAACAAAAGACCATCGCCGCAGCCAACATCGAGGATGCGTCCCCAGCCATCGGCAGGTTGGTGCGCGCGAAGAGTTTCCAGCACCGCAGCTTCGCGAGCACGCCACCACCAGTGCCGCTCATAAAGCTCGCGATACTTTTCGCCGTATTTCGGATCCAATGAGGCCTCAGCCTTGCCCCTGCGGCAGCGGCATCAGCGATTCCCTGTCTGTCTCGAAATAGTTGACGGGGCGGCGGAGCTAGCATCGCCGCGCGTCTCTCTACCGTAGTGAATCAGCCGGCCCACAATATAAATGGGACGCCCTTTCACTTCTTCATAAACGCGTCCTACGTACTCGCCGATGATTCCCAAAAAAAGCAGAAGCACGCCGGAAAGAAAAGTGAACGCAATAATCAACGCCGTGAAGCCCTTCGGGGACTGGTTCAAAACGATTTTGGCGTACAGCGAGTACATGGTGAAAAGAAAAGACACAACAATTGTGGCCGTTCCGAGAAGCGCGGCTGCGCGGATCGGCACTATGGAAAAAGCAAAAATCCCGTCCGAAGCCAGCTTGAGAAGCCGCAGCGCGCTGTATTTGCTCGTTCCGGCGTGGCGTTCCGAGCGCTCCACCGCGAGGCCGATCTGCCGGAAACCAACCCAGCTTCGCAATCCTCGAAGATAGCGGTGGTGCTCGGGCATTTTACGCAAATGCTCGACCACCCTGCGAGACATTAGGCCGAAATCTCCCGCATCGAGCGGAAGCCGGATATCCGACAACTGCGCGAGAAGCCGATAAAAAACAAAATAGCAGGCGCGCAGCAGCGCCGGCTCTTTGCGATTCTGCCGCTGCGCGTAAACCACATCGTAGCCTTCCAGATATTTTTCAACGAATTGCGGTACCGCTTCGGGTGGGTCTTGCAGGTCTCCGTCCATCACCACGGTCACATCGCCATCCACGTAATCAAGCGCCGCGGTCAGCGCTGCCTGGTGGCCGAAATTGCGGGAAAGAGCTACAACAAAAATTCGGCCATCGTCCTGGGCCGCGCGCTCCAGCAGCTCCAGCGTTTGATCAGCGCTGCCATCGTCTACAAATACCGCGCCGTGCGGGCCTCCAGGCAGGCAATCGAGCACCGCGCGAACGCGCCGCAACAATTCCGGCACAACGGCTTGCTCGTTATGTACAGGGATGGCCAGCGACACTCGTGGAGTAAAGCTCATCGTTTCCCTCGCCCCCGGCAATAAAACATTTGCCAAAGCGGGATGCCTAGCGCGCCGACACTGTAAGGCTCGAATATCGAAATGTCAAAAAGGTTCGAACAGATTTCGCGCCACTCGTCCACGGGTCGCGGGAAGTCACCGCGATCCGAACGCGCCAGAAATCTTGCGACGGATGGCTCGGCGGGCAGAATCAAATCGAGGATATGTATTTGCCCGTCGTCAGTCAGCACCGTGGAAAGATGCGAGAGAATACGGATCACGCTTGCGTTGTCAACGTGATGCAGAAAACTATTCAGAAGGACGAAGTCAAAACGCTCCTCGGGAGAAACCGTGAAGCGGGTAACATCGGCGACCCGAAACTTGCGGCCATAGCGGCTTTGTGCGTACGCGATGTAGCGTGGATTAATATCGATTCCCAGATAATCTGAATTTGCGAAAAACTTGGTATTGGTGCCCGGTCCGCAACCTACGTCAAGGACGCGGCGCACCCGCCGGAATTCATTGTGCGCCAGCAGGGGAGCAACTTTTTGAGCCGCAAAAGGCTTTTGCCACAGCCGGTAGACTGTGGTTTTTTCCATCAAGCGGGTCGTAATTTCGTTCATATTTGCTACGCTCGGTCGAAGCCTGAAGCGTGATGAGATTCTATTTCACCATAGTACGCCTGCCGTGCAAAGCCATGCTCGCGGAGGCTATAGGTGCAACGAAATGGGTAAGCCCCCGTGTGCGCTTGCGTACGCGGGTTGGCCGCGCCCCCGCTTATGGACGCCACCGTACCTCAAATGGCTCTACCTCAGTTGAGAAAGGAAAACGCTCTTCGAGAGCATCGCGCAGATTGTCCGTGAGCTCGCCGGAAAAAGAAGGCTGGTTGAAGATCACAACAACGCTAACTTGGCGCGCTTCGAGAGCGGTCAGGACGCTTTCGGTCTTTCCGGGCAAATCATCCAAAAAATCGAACAGTGAGCGTGTGGGATTGTCAAAGCCGGAAAGGAAATATACCTCAGGACAGTCCGGCGCGGCGTAGATGAACCGGCCGGTGGCGTGTTCACGGACGAGACCGATTAGCTCTTGGTATCGCAGGGCCTCGCCAGCGGTGACACGCAGATTGCCGGCGCGCTCCAGATTCAGCGGCGCGACCTGGCGATCCGGCCGGTAAGCCTCACCCATCCCAAAAATAAAACCGGGCGTAATTCTCGTCGCAACGAACAAAAGATAAAACGCCAGAGTGCACACCAGCAATGATTTCGACAAGCGCTCAGAACAAGAGAGCAATGCACACAATCCCAACGCTGCGAGAGGCGCTACGTAACAAAAATAAATAGCAGCGCTGAATGGAAATTGCACCAGGCTGCAAAGCGCCATGACGCTAAGCAAAAGCACGAATCGTTGCTGGCAAATATCGGAAGAGTCGCGCCGGAAGTTAGCGCGCAACGCTACGAGAGCCACACCCGTAACCGTCAGCACAGGAATTAAATTAGCGGCTGAGTGCCATATCACGCGAAACAGCTCGTCGTTCCACGCCGATACGTACCAGACCGCGGCCAAAACTAGGGCGATGAGGGTATTGAGGATCAGCCGGAGACGCCGGCCACGAAGCGCGGCGAGCGCTACCAGTGCGGCCAGTGGAACCACCGCGAACAATGAAATGAGTTCCGGCGGACGCATTGCAGCTCCAGCGATCCGCCGCGCCGGAAGAATAAAAACTCCTCGAATCAAATCCGTAACCGCGTGACCAAAAACAAAAGGAAGCAAGAACATGAGAATGGGCAAGGCTGCGCCCCCGAAGAATGGCACGGCCATTTTCGCAAGTGTGGAGAAACGCTCCGCGTCGGCTGCGCGCATTCCGCGAAATTCGCGGAGAATAAGCAGGAACCCCAAGGCCATTGTAGGGAGAACGAAATGCACGATCTCCTCCGGCCCACTTCGTTGGCGAATGAGCACGGATATCAGGGCCACGAGAAAGAGGACGGACGAAACAGTCACCAGGCGAAATATCGGTGAACGCGCTTTCGAGCCGCCGACTTCCGAATGATTCAGGCTTTGCTCACGAAAAAGGAGAAAAAGCCAAACGCCAGCCACGTAGTAAAGAGCGACGCTTTTGACCAAGAAAGAAAATCCGCCGCAAAGCCCAGCCATGAACATCCACGTTCGAGTGCGCGTTTCGAGATGGCGAAGTACTGCGGCCATTCCGAAGGTCGCCAGGAAAAGGCTGTACCACGACGGCACCGCTGCCGCGTAATTGGGCACGCTCCAGGCCGCGCAGAGAAGCGTGACCGCACCGGCGGCGAACGGTGAACCAAAGCGAGACGCCACGTAGTAGACGGCGGGAATCCACGCCGTGAACGCAACAAAAAGAACGTAACGCAGCGTGGCGAGATTCGTGCCCAGCAAACGAAAGGCGAGCGCGTGAACAAAAGTCAGCCCACCAGTATACAATTCCACAAAATCGCGGTGAGGAAGCTCGCCCTTCAGAACGCGCTCCGCACTTTGAGCAAAAGCTCCTTCATCGTGAGGGACCCAGCCGCGCAGGAGATGCGTCGCCATGTAAACGCCGCTGGCTGCCCAGACCAGCAGCAACATTAGCCAATAAATCCGCCGGGGATGACGTGGGTACACCGCGAGGGTTGGCTCGCGTATGGTCGGGGTGTGAGTGCTCATTGATGAAGGGGAATTTTGTTAGTCACTTCCAGTATCGCGCGTCAACGTGGGCTCGGTAAAACTTTCAACTCATGGAGCGCCGCGCTCGGAATACATCTTGAAGGTTAGTTTGCTGAACCAACCGCCTCGACGCTTGCCAAGAATGTTTATACCAGAAGAAATGCTTTCGGTCGTGTTACGTGTGTTGTTCCTGAAAACACATCATCGGTCTAGTTTTTCCAGGACACACTTCTCTCCGTACCCTGCCATACTTTCGAAGTGAGACGCTGTGCCGCGAGTCGAAATTACGGGGTTTTGATCCGGAAACTTTCACTGAATTCGCCGTGGACAAGATATCGCCAGGGAGCGGAAAGTAACACTCAAATCAAAAACGAACTTCGTCGCGGCCGCCCACCTGTTGCCGGCCTTGGCAGAGAGGAGACATTGTGGAGAATTGGAACTGGGTGACCGTAGCACTGTTGCTGGCTATCTTTTGGTTCGCGCCGAAGCTTGGCGATCTATGTTTCCGTCCCATCGAATCGCTGTTCGCGAGAATTGCCACGCGGCGAAATGTCACTCTCTGGCTGGTGTTCTTCGCTCCCATTTTTTTGCGTCTAGCGCTGCTGACGGTCATTCCCGTTCCGGTGCCAGGCATCCATGATGAATTTTCCTATCTCCTCCAAGCCGATACGTTCGCACACGGACGTCTGGCCAATCCCCCTCATCCACTCTGGCTGAATTTCGAAACTATGCATATCAACTGGTTTCCGACATATTCCAGCTTGTTCCCACTGGCGCAAAGCGCGGTACTGGCAATCGGCCAAGTCCTGGGGCATCCATGGATAGGGGTGTTACTAAGCGTCGGCGCGATGGCTGCGGCTATCGTTTGGATGCTACAAGTATGGATGCCACCGCGCTGGGCATTTTTAGGCGGCGTAATTGCCATTCTAAAACTTGGGGTGATCAGCTATTGGATCGACAGCTATTGGGGTGGAGCAGTGGCTGCCGCAGGAGGCGCACTAGTACTTGGCGGAGTGGCACGGATCTTCCGCGCTCCACGCCTGCGCGATGCACTTTTGGTGGGTTTGGGAGTAGCGGTCCTGGCAAATAGCAGACCCCTCGAGGGGCTCATCTTTTGCGTGCCCGCCGCGGGGGCTGTTTTACTCTGGCTCGTGAAAAGTCCACGTGCGCCGCTGCAGGTTAAAATTCAGCGTGTTGTTATCCCCCTGGCAATAATCATAGTTTCTGCCGGCGCATTCATCGGCTACTACAACTGGCGATTGACTGGAAATGCTTTAATGATGCCGCATGTGTGGCATTATCGGCAGTACATGAGCAGTGGTATCTTTTTCTGGGACAAAACCGGACCGCCTCTCCACTATCGCAATCCCCAGTTAGAAACTTATTGGAGTAGTTGGAACCACTCAAGTCCTGGCGGAACGTGGCAATACTTTAAACACGCCACGGCGGAAAAACTACCGAGTTATACGCAAACGTTCTTCTGGACCGGTGCTTTTCCGTTGCTGTTTTTTCTGCCCTGGGTGTTTCGCGATCGCCGCATGCGCTTGTTAAGTGTGACATTTCTGCTCAGCGGATTGGGAATTCTCGTGGTGGTGTGGGCGCTGCCGCACTACGGCGCTCCGCTGGTTTGCGTTTTCTATGCATTGCTGATCCAGAGCTTGCGTCACCTGCGCACGGTGCGCTTCTTAGGACGGCCTGTCGGTATTGACGCTTCGCGCGTTATTTTTATACTTTTGCTGGTAACACTTGGTGCGGGCATAAAAACACGAATCGTAGAACCTCACCAATGGGGATGGAACAGTGCCATGGGGCTGTGGGATCGCGCCATTGCAGCGGATACGTTAAAGCAGATGCCGGGCCGCCATCTAGTTTTGATTCGCTACGGCAAAACTCACAACGTCAACGAAGAATGGGTCTACAACGAGGCTGATATCGATCACGCGAAAATCGTATGGGCCCGCGATATGGGCAAAGAGCAGAATCAAAAACTTTTCTCCTACTTTCATGATCGGACTTTGTGGCTCGTGCAACCGGAAGACGCCCCTCGAGAATTAAAGCCCCTTTCGGCTAGCTCTTTTCTTGCCGCTGAGCAACCTTGAGCGGAGCTCCTGATGGCACGATGCGCTGAACACCGCGCCTAACGGCCCTGCCGCGGCCCCTGCTATTTCGAAACTTTTTCGGCGATGCTCTTCGCTTGTAAAAACAAAAGCAAGTAATCCTGGCCGCCCGCTTTTGAATCTGTTCCCGACATATTAAAGCCACCGAAAGGATGCGCTCCGACCATGGCCCCAGTGCATTTACGATTCAAGTACAGATTGCCGACGTGGAAAACTTCCGAGGCTTTCGCGAGTTTTTGTGGATTACGCGAATAGACCGCGCCGGTGAGTCCGAATTCCGTGTCGTTGGCGATTTCCAGAGCGTGATCAAAATCCCTGGCAGGAATCACGGCAAGAACCGGGCCGAAGATTTCTTCCTGTGCGATGCGCGCTCTTGGACTGACATCAGCAATAACCGTGGGTTGAACGAAAAATCCATCACCTCCGGCGTGATTCCCGCCAGTCAACAGGCGACCCTCTTTCTTCCCCACTTCGATATAGTCGAGAATCGCCTTCATGGAAGATTCATTGATCACCGGTCCCATATAGTTCGCGGGATCTTCGATGGGGCCAACCGAGATTCTTTTCACGCGCTCGGTCAGCTTGCTGACGAAACTATCGTAAATTTTCTGCGTAACGATGGCGCGTGAACACGCTGAACATTTTTGTCCTTGGTAACCAAACGCGGATTGCGCAACGCCTTCGACTGCGGCATCGAGATCGGCCTCATCATCCACGATGATGGCGTCTTTTCCGCCCATCTCGAGCACGGTGCGCTTAATCCAAATCTGGCCGGGCTGCGCTTTTGCAGCCTTTTCGCTGATACCCAACCCTACTTCTTTCGAGCCGGTGAACGCGATATAGCGGGTTTTCGGATGCGTCACCAGCGCGTCGCCGACCGTGCCGCCTGGTCCGGTAATAAAATTCAGCGCCTCCTTGGGTACGCCGGCTTCGTAAAGAATCTCCACAAATTTCGCGGCAATGGCCGGTGAATCGCCGGAGGGCTTAAGCACCACGGTGTTTCCCGTGACCAGGGACGCCATCGTCATGCCAGCCATGATCGCGCATGGGAAATTCCACGGAGGAATTACCACTCCCACTCCGAGCGGAATGTAGACAAGGTAATTTTTTTCACCTCCCATGGGCGTGACGGGTTGCGGTCCGCTGAGGCGAAGCATCTCGCGTGCATAGAATTCGGCAAAGTCGATTGTCTCCGCTGTGTCTGCGTCGGCTTCCGGCCAGGTTTTTCCCACTTCGTAAGCGATGAGCGCGGAGATTTCAAACTTGTGGCGGCGAAGAATTTCGGCCGTCCGAAACAGAATTTCCGCGCGTTCTTCGCCGGGGATACGCTTCCACGATTCAAACGCTTTATATGCCGACGCAATGGCTCTATTGGCCATTTCCACTGTGGCAACCTGGAAAACGCCGACGACCTGCTCCGGATGTGAGGGATTAATGGAAATTTTCTTTTCGGTAGTGGTCGCTTTTTCACCGGCGATGTACATCGGGTATTCGCGGCCGAGTTCCGCGCCTACTTTTCTAAAGGCTTCTTGCATAGCCGCGCGGTTTTCAGGCTTGGCAAAATCGACAAAAGGTTCGTTTGAAAATTGCGGGCGTTGCGGCCTGCGTTCTGCCGTCACCATCAGTGGCTCCTTGCCGATTGGAAGAGGACTATTCTACTGTGCGGCGCCCGTGGCCACAACGCCATTTCATTTCTACCCATGAGATAAAACAATGCCTAGCCAAGTCGCGCACGATTTCGCGGCTGTCGGGGCCAAATCCTCCGGTGAGTGCATTGCGAAGATGGTCGCCGATCACTCCAGCATTTACCGAGATCCTCGCTTCTCATCATTCAGAGAAAGAATGCGCTGAGAAAATTATGTTAAGCTGGCCCGCCGAAAGTGAAACCGGTACGAAAATGGAACAGCCAGTGAACACCGAACCAAAGCGCGATCTCGTGCGAGCCATCGGGCGGTGGAGCCTTGCCGCGTTGATGGTTAACACCATGATTGGGGCCAGTATTTTCGGCCTGCCGTCGGTGATTGCCGGGTTGCTCGGGCGATTGAGTCCAGCGGCGTATTTAGTGGCCGCGGTAGGGGTTGCTTTCATCGTTGGGTGCCTTGCCGAAGTGTCATCGCAATTTCGCGAGGCGGGTGGACCGTATTTGTACGCGCGAGCGGCGTTCGGGCAATTCATTGCCATTCAGGTTGGCTGGCTGACGTGGCTCTCACGCATCGCGGCATCGGCAGCGGTCGCAAATCTTTTTGTATCGTATTTCAGCGAATTTCTTCCGGCGGTGAATGGGAAAGTTTTGCGAGGGATCTTTTTGGCGCTCTTGATTGCCTTCCTCGCCGCGATTAATTATCGCGGCGTGAGCGCTGGAAATCGGCTGAGCATTTTTTTTACCGTTACAAAGGTTACTCTAATTTTACTGTTCGCCTTCGCCGGCGCCGCCGCGCTGTTGCTGCACCCCTGGATTCGGGTGATTCCTCCGCCGTTTTCGCCCAGCGCGAGCAACTGGTTTGAGGCGATTATTCTGATGGTTTACGCGTTCGGCGGATTCGAGGCCGCTCTCCTGGTGACCGGCGAAGCGCGCGATCCGCGAAGAGATACTCCGGTTGCGTTGATGGCAGCGCTCGCGGCAACCACGGTGCTGTATGTTGCCGTGCAGTACGTGGTGAKCCACACGCTGCCAAACGCCGGAGCCTCCGTCAAGCCTGCGGTTGATTCGGCGCGATTCTTTCTGGGACCGATCGGGGCGTTACTCGTGGCGGCGGGGACGCTTGTTTCCACGTACGGCTATCTGAGCGCGAACATGCTCCATACGCCGCGGTTGACCTATGCCATGGGGGAGCGCGGCGATTTTCCGGCATTCTTTGCGGCGATCCATCGGCGCTTCCGAACTCCGCATATCTCCATTGTGATTTTCGCGGTTATCGTGCTCGTTTTTTCGATTTGGGGCGATTTTAAGTGGAGCGCTACGCTGTCTGCAGTCTCGCGATTGTTTATCTACGGGTCGGTGGCCGCTGCGCTTCCGGCATTGAGAAAAAAGAGACCGCAAGCGGATGCATTTCGCTTACCCGCTGGAATGCTATTTTCCGGAATCGCGCTGCTTTTTACAGTTGTGTTGGTGACGCGAATGCATCGTCGCGAGCTAATCGTGATGGTGATTACGTCTGTGCTCGCTTTTGCGAATTGGCTCTGGGCGCGGCATCGACCGCAACAGTCAGGGACCTGAGCAAAGTCAGAATGTGCCGGGCTGCGGGCGTTTTACGCCTGCGATTTCTGCAGGTCGGTTCCCTGCTTTTCGCCGGAAGCCATTGAGATTGCTCCGATGGCGCGGGAACGGTCTAGTGTAGGATTGAGGCTGTCGTATTTGGGGGAACCGGTGAACCGAACGGTTTTAGGAGCGGCGCTAATCCTTGCTGCGGCGAACTTTGCATCGGCACAGGTGATTTCACGAAGCATGCCTGGACAACTTCGTTTGGCCGAGGCGACAGGGCGCCCTGAGCGGCAGAACCAGGAAAAACGGGACAACGATTTAAAACCTTTCAGCGACCCAAGCCAGACTGACGTCTACCATCCGATCACTGGCAAAGAAAGGTTGCAATGGTTTTTGGTCGGCACGGTCGGTCCGAAGAGTTTGGCCGGAGGTGCGGTGGCTTCGGCGTACAGCACGGCGACGAACAACCCCTATGAGTATGGGCCCGGCTGGAGCGGGTTCGTGAAGCGGTATGGGATGCGACTTACCGGCGTCGCCACAGGGAATTTGATGGAAGTAAGCCTCGGGGCGCTGTGGGGAGAGGACCCGCGTTATTTCCGCGCGCCCGGCGAATCTTTTGGAAGGCGCGTGAAAAACGTGATCAAGCTTACGTTCGTAACTCGGCGACGCGATGGCGGCTACCGCCCCGCTTACGCGCGCTTCCTTGCCGTTCCAGGAAACAATTTTCTTTCGAACACGTGGCGTGTCGATAGTGAAAGTCGCACGCAAGATGCGTTAGTAAGAACGCTTGAGGGCTTCCTGGGGCAAATGGCGAGCAACGCTTTCGGGGAATTTTGGCCGGACGTGAAGGCTCGGGTATTTCACAGGAAACATTGATTCTTCCGGTGCGGGTTATCCTCTAATGATTCGAAGGCGTGGAAATCGTGGCGCAAAGTGACTGATGCGGTGCTCCCTGTTGTGCGCTCATACGAATTGCTGAGAAGGAGACGCTCGATGAAGCTGCTTGGACGCCATTTTTTCGTAATGCTTGCGATTACAGCGGGGCTTGCCGCGACGAATTCCTTGACGATTTCCTTGTGGGGGCAAACCGCAAATCATGCAATTACTTTTGATGACCTGATTGCGATGCAGAGAGTGAGCCAACCGGCGATATCAGCGGACGGAAAAATGGTGGCTTACGTAGTGGCGGCGCCCAATCTGGAGACCAATCGAAGCGAGAGTAATATCTGGATCGTCCCGGCGGGKGGGGGTGCCGTAAAACAAGTGACTCGCAGCGGGCATGACTCGTCGCCACAATGGTCACCTGATGGGAAAACTATTGCATTTCTTTCTTCACGCAAAGGGACGTCCCAAATTTATTTGCTTTCCACCGATGGTGGCGAGGCGATACCGCTGACGCATGTTTCGGGCGGTGCGGACATCGTCAAGTGGTCACCGGATGGGAAGATGCTGGCGTTCACGTCCTCGGTCTATCCCGATTGCAAAGATGATGCCTGCAACAGCGCGCGCGATGAGGATAGAGAGAAAAACAAAGTTAAAGCGCGAGCGTACGACAACCTGCTGTTCCGGCATTGGACGCACTGGTTCGAGGGCAAACGCAGCCATCTTTTTATTGTGCAGCCGGATGGCGGGGCAACCCCGCGTGATTTGACTGCAGGCGCCGATTACGATGTGCCACCCGACGAACGCGGCGGGCCGGAAGATATCGGCTTCTCGCCGGACGGCAAAGAAATTTGTTACACGGCGGTAACCGACAAGATGGAAGCAATCAGCACGAACGGCGATTTGTTTATCGCGCCTGTGGCGGGTGGCGAGCCCAAGCGCATTACGACGAATCCCGGCTTCGATGGCAATCCGGTGTATTCACCGGACGGAAGATATATTGCCTACCATGCGCAATTCACTCCTGAGTATGAGTCGGACCGGTGGCGCGTGATGCTTTATGACCGGCAGACGCACAATCACGAAAATCTTAGCGAGCGATTTGACCGCAGCGCAACGAATCTAATGTGGTCGAGCGATAGCAAGACGATTTACCTCCAGGCGGAGGACCGGTTCTTGGTTCCTATTTGGGCGATGAGCATAAAAACCGGAGCGGAACCGAAAATAATTGTAGGCGAGGGCACGAATGGCGCGATTTCTTTGAGCGCCGACGGAAGAACGATGGTCTTCACGCGAGCCAGTTACACGATGCCCGCGGAGGTTTTCGCCGCCTCAGCAGACGGCAGCGGCGTGCGACAAATTACGCATCACAATGATGCGCGAGTCGCTGCGCTCGATCTTCCGGCGCCAGAGTCTTTTTGGTTTGATGGGGCTCAGGGCGCCAAGGTTCAGGGGATGTTGATCCGCCCGCCAAATTTCGATGCCGCGAAAAAATATCCTATGCTGCTTCTGGTGCACGGCGGCCCGCAAAATATGTGGGCAAGCAGCTGGAGCTACCGGTGGAATCCACAAGTGTTTGCCGCGCCCGGTTACGTAGCAGTGATGATAAATTTTCACGGATCGACGGGTTACGGGCAGAAATTCACCGATTCCATTCGCGACGATTGGGGTGGAAAGCCTTACGTCGATTTGATGAAGGGTGTCGATGCGGTGCTGGAGAAATATCCCTTCGTGGATGGCAATCGAATGGCTGCGGCGGGCGGCTCATTTGGCGGATACATGGTGAACTGGATGGCGGTGCACACCGGGCGCTTCAAAGCGATCATCAGTCACGCGGGAATTTTCGATAAATTGAGCATGTATGGCGCAACAGAGGAGTTGTGGTTTGAAGAGCACGACATGGCCGGGACGCCGTGGTCGAACCCCGAAAGCTATCGCAAGTGGTCGCCGCTGACGTATGCGGAGGCGCTCGGAAAATTTAAGACGCCGACGCTCGTGATCGGCGGCGAACGAGATTTTCGCGTACCTTACACGCAAAGCCTGGAATTTTTTAGCGCGCTGCAACGACAAGGCGTGCCGTCACGATTAGTTATATATCCGGATGAAGGCCATTGGATCCTGAAACCGTTGAATAGCAAGTATTGGTATAAAACGGTTCTGGATTGGCTGGCGCTGTATTTGAAGTGACCGCTCCGCTGCTTAAAAAACCTTAGCTCAAGGCAGTGGTGCGCTCCGTGCGCTTTCAGTGTGATCCGTTCTTGCGCAATTCGTTTTTGTAAACGATGCCGCCTTTCATCACGAACGTAACGCGTTCCAATTCGGTGATGTCTGCCAGCGGATCGGCCGCGACCGCCACCAAATCTGCGAGTTTTCCGGGCTCCACGCTTCCGATGCGGTCACTCCAGCCCAGCAATTCCGCCGCCGTAACCGTGGCGGTGCGGATGGCTTGCATCGGCGTCATCCCATAATCGACGTAATATTTGAATTCGCGAGCTTGCGGCAATTCTTTCCAGTCAAATCCACCGGCATCGGTTCCCAGCGCAATGCGCACTCCTTTTTTCAGTGCCAGCGCAAAAGCCGCACGCTCAGACTCCACCATTTTCGGCCAGTTGCCGCCGCGACCGGGAGCAACATGCGCGCCGACAACAATTGTGGGAACCCAATACACTTTTTTTTGGACCATTTGATTCAGCAATTCTTCGGTGAATCCGTCTCCATGCTCGATCGTATCGACTCCGGCGCGCAACGCCGCCGCAATTCCGTCAGAGCCAATCGCGTGCGCTGCCACGCGCTTGCCGAGCCGATGCGTTTCCTCGACAATTGCGCGCGCTTCGTCGTCGGTGAAATTTACCCAGCTGTGCAGCACGCCGTCCGGGCCGTAATAGTAGCGGCGGTCCGAGTAATACTTAATCCAATCCGCGCCATGCATGGCTTGCTCGCGCACGGCGCGGCGCGCGCCATCAACGCCGTCGACGGTCTGCACACCGTGAGGCATATCCAGTTCCCAGGAATAACCGAGTAGCGGATACATTCCGGTGGGGGCCATCGCGCGTGTGGCTACTTGCAAGCGCGCTCCGGGCACTTCGCCGCGGTCAATCGCGGTCTTCACATCGACGTCGGCGTACATCGCTCCTTCGGTTTCGAGGTCGCGGAGCGTGGTAAAACCGTGTTCGAGTGCGAGCCGCGCGTTGCGTGCTCCCAGAATTGCGCGATACGGAATCGATTGCTTCAGCAGTTGCTCGTCATAATCCGCGGCGGTGATATCGCCTTGCAACAGGATATGGGTATGCGCGTCAATCAGTCCCGGCAGCACCGTGGAATTGGAAAGATCGATTACCTCAATGCCCGGAGGCGGGTTCCCTCCCGGCGTCACGGACACGATTTTTTCACCCTCGATGAGAATCAGCGCGTTGACGATCGGGCGCTCGCCGCGTCCATCAATCAATTTACCGGCGCGAATTGCCACGCGCCGCGAAGCCGCGGGCGGAGCTTGCGCTATCGTGACTCCCGAAAAAATCAATCCTGCTAGAAGCAGAAGCACAATCCTGCGCATTTGTTCTCCTCATGAAACTGGCGAAGGCTGGACAACTGTCTTTTTTTCGCCGTGGCAATGCGAGTACTCCAACTTCCCTGCTACAATTTTCGCTCCACTCTTCTGGTGGTCTCTGAAGTTCCCTGCTTACGTCCGCCATGCTACAGTTTGTAAGCAGTATTCTATATATCATTTGCGCCCCAGGAGGATCCCTGATGTCCGACCCCATTCCTGAAAAATATTCCGACCTCTTGAGCAAGCCAGCATTTGGAAGCCTGGCCACCCTGATGCCCGACGGCAACCCGCAGGTAACGCCGATCTGGGTCGATTACGACGGCGGCTTTGTGCGCTTCAATTCCGCGCGCGGCCGCCAGAAGGATCGTAACGTGCGGCGCGATCCGCGTGTCGCGGTCTCTTTGATGGATCCCGAAAACCCTTACCGTTACCTGGAGATTCGCGGGAAGGTGGTCGAGATCACCGAGAATGGCGCCGACGAGCATATCGACCGCCTTGCGAAAAAATATCTCGGCAAAGATAAATATCCGTTTCGCCAGCCGGGCGAGGTTCGCGTGATGTATAAGATCGAGCCTGAGCACGTAAGCTCGATGGGCTGAGGCAGCACGCGGCGACGGCGATAAGAATCTTCATTTCTTTCCCGTGGAAACGAAGATTGCTTTTGGAATCGATGCGTGAACGCCTTTGTTGCCGTCTACCAGCTCCGTGATACTGAGATCGGCGGCCACGCTTGTAAGCATGTACGCATCGTCGCGGCTGAGATGCTTTTCGGTGACGAGAAAATCGATCATCTCGCGAACCGCTAACTTCGTGGCCTCGTTCAAATCCTCGTGCAAACCCATGGTGATGTAATGCGTCGGCGTCTCGGCGCGCGGCCAATGGAGATGCATGTCTTTGCGCACGATCAGTTGAAACGTACCGATAAGCGAAGTTTCCATCGCGGTGATGTCCACCTCGCCGTTGCCCTGCCCGGCGTGTCCATCACCCACTTCAAAAAGCGCGCCGCGCGCGTGCACGGGAATAAAAAGCGACGTGCCGGCGACGAGATCTTTGTTGTCGAGATTTCCGGCGTGAATCCACGGCGGGGCGCTGCTGATTTTTCCGGAGGATTCCGGCGGGGCCACGCCCATGCTGCCAAAGAAAGGATGTAGCGGAATTTCGATGCCGTCGGCGAAATGCGCCATCATGCGTTTTTCATCGAGGGGAATAATCTTCGTTTTTGGATAGGGATAGTCTTCAGGCAGAAATCCACGGCCCGGACTAAACCCGTTGTAGGCATACGGAATCGCCAGTTTAATCCCGAGCGTGCGTACTTCGAGAACGTCGCCGGGCTCAGCGCCTTCCACATAAATCGGCCCGGTAAGAATGTGCCCGCCCGGGCCTTTGTTGGTCACTTCTTTGTAGATGTCGCGCAGCGATTGCTCGACCTGCTGCGGCGGAACCCCGGCATCCTCGAGCCGCTTGGGACTCGAAGTGATCAGAGTATGCACTTCGACCGTATCGCCAGATTTAATGCGCAGCACCGGAGGCGCGCTCGCATCGTAATAACCCCAAACAACAGTTTTCGGCGTAGCTTGCAGCGTATGCGTCGCTTGCGCGCCGCAGCGTGGAGTCGCGGCAAGAAACAAGACAAATGTGACGACCGGCCATCTAAAACTCACCAAACCTCCGAATAGCGACATGAGATTGGTCCTTTGCCACGCTCTTCAATGAGATCGAAAAGAACCCGTACTAGCCGCGTTGTCAACTTGATTTTTAAACAGTTCAATCATCGCGAATATTTCTTCGTGCAGATTCGTCACGTCCTCTAAGTCTAAGTCCATATACTCTCCGTGCGCGATCGTGTTGCGAACACGAACCAGTCGTTCGTCAATTAAGTGCATTTTGGTCTCGTATGGGGCGAAATCCAAACCGAGGCTGTTGACTATGTCCCGCAATATCCGCGAGGAGAGATTGCTTCCGGTCGAGGCGGACTCGTTGTCGAGTACCGATGGCGCGTCGAGACCGCTCCTGAAGAATTTTGTCACCTCCAGATATAGCTGAATTCGATTGCTGTCTGACGCGGCGCGTAGCCTACCCCGAATGGCCAGCGCGAGCATGTTTGGTGTGAGGTCGCTGTACCGGAGACGCTGAGACCGTACAAACTCAAGATAGATCTTGCTCGCAACCTTAACGAAGCCTTCCCAGTGGGCATATAGAAGCGCAACCCAGCTTCGCAAAAAGACAGGATGTCTTTGCCTCTCGATCACGAGTCTGAGGGTTGACAGCTCTTTTTTTCGCCAAACCAGGTCGTTGGATAACTCCCGGTTCACGTCGTCGATCGTATGAATCTTCATGTTGCGAAGGTGTTTCGGCCATAGGGGATGATCTTTGGTACGCGAGAGGAAGCTCTAATGCCTGCCCCTGAATTTTGGACAAAATCCTTGTCGGCCCACATGGCCTTAACTTTTTTTTCCATTGCTGCGGGGTCTTGCTTCGCCACTTTGGGTTGTATCCGATTCCGATGGCGAGTGCCTCGAAGGCCGAAATGGAGAATGCTCCCATAAATCGTTGTTTGACCTTGTCGAATCTCCGGAACGCGTTGTCCTCGAGTGCGGCTGCGAGCAGCGCAAAGGTGTCCTTGAACGCCGTTTCTTCCGCCTTATAGTTAAAGGCTTTGTCTTGGGCGATTGTCTTTGCTTTTTCCGTTAGGAACTCTCCCATGTCGCCGACACTCCTCAACTCAGCTATTGGCATGATGCGGAAGGCGATGAATCGGGAAACGAGTTCCATATCATATTGCTCGTCGACTGCGCGCTCCGATAGGGCGGTGCAAGTAACGAAGTTTAGATCTCGCGACAGGTCACGCAGCCATTTGTAGAGCTGCGGATTCATCATCACAAGAATGCTATTGCGGACCTCTTGGTCCGAAAGCATAGATCCACCAGTATTTAGGCGCTGAAAGAGCTCATACTTCGCCATGTCATCACTTTCTTTTAGGATGATGCTGACGTTAATCTTGGCCCGTTTTATTAGCAGGCGCTGAGATGAATCTAGAGACTGGTCAGGATGCCGGGAGTCTTCCCAGCGTCGACCTTTTAGGCTAGCCAGGTACGTAGTCGCCTCGAGAGTCAGCCCCGGCTGTTTTTGATTCTGATCATCCATCAATATCCCAGCAAACTCAAAAATCGTGGATAGCCGTTGGAGGCCATCTACCACATCCCAAACGCCGTCCGGGCGCTGGGCAACAAAAATTTGAGGTATTGGGATGCCAAGTAAGAGTGATTCGATAAGCCGCGACTTTTGTCGGAGTGACCAGCGGAAAAAGCGTTGAAACTCCGGGTGAATATCGAGCTCACCTTTCTCGTAAATGCTCATCCATTCGCCGACGGAGATAGCGTATCCGTCACTGCGAATCTCAGCGCGCGTCTTGTCGATTTCTTGTTGAAGTCCCATCTTTCACCTCGCTAATTTCGTTGTCGTCACGGATGGGTCATTTCTTCGGGCTTGACGAGCTTGTCGAATTCTTCGGCGGAGAGGTAGCCGAGTTTGACGACGGCTTCGCGGAGAGTGAGGTTTTCGTGGTGGGCGGTGTGCGCGGCTTGGGCGGCTTTGTCGTAGCCGATCTTGGGAGTCAGCGCGGTGACCAGCATCAGGGAATTTTTGACGTAGAAATCAATCTGCTTCTGATTAACCTGGATTCCCACGACGCAGTGGTCGACAAAGCTTTTGCAGGCGTCGGAGAGCAGCTCGACGGAGTGCAGAAAATTGAAGATCATCACCGGCTTGAAAACATTGAGCTCGAAATTTCCCTGCGAGCCGGCGAAGCCGATAGCAGCGTCATTACCCATAGTTTGCACGGCGACCATGGTCATGGCTTCGGCCTGGGTGGGATTTACTTTGCCGGGCATAATGCTCGAGCCGGGCTCATTTTCGGGCAGCGTGAGTTCGCCGAGACCGCAGCGCGGACCGGAGGCCAGCCAGCGAACGTCGTTGGCAATTTTCATGAGCGATGCGGCAAGAGTTTTGAGCGCGCCACTGGCAAACACAATTTCGTCATGCGCGGAAAGCGCGGCGAATTTATTGGGATGGGACTTGAAGGGGAGACCGGTAAGGCCGGCTATTTTCTGTGCAGCACGCTCGGCAAATTCGGGATGGGCGTTCAATCCCGTGCCGACGGCGGTGCCGCCAATGGCCAACTCGTAAAGGCCGGGAAGAGCCGCTTCAAGGCGAGCGATGTCGCGATCCAGCATGCTGACCCATCCGGAAAATTCCTGGCCGAGCGTGAGCGGGGTGGCATCCTGCAAATGGGTGCGGCCGATTTTTACGATGCCGACAAATTCCTTGGCTTTGGCATCGAGCGCGCGAGCCAATTTTTCCACCGCGGGAACGAGCGTGCGCTTCACTTCGCTGGCCGCGGCGATGTGCATGGCGGCGGGAAATGTATCATTGGAGGACTGCGACATATTCACATCGTCATTGGGATGAATGGGCTTTTTGCTGCCCATCACGCCGCCGGCGATTTCGATGGCGCGATTGGAAATCACCTCGTTGACGTTCATATTGGTCTGCGTGCCGCTGCCGGTTTGCCAGACGCGCAGAGGAAAATGATCGCGCAATTTGCCGGAGATAACTTCGTCGGCGGCTTGCACGATGAGTTTGCACTTCTCGGGCGGGAGCTTGCCGAGATCCTGGTTGACGAGCGCGCAGGCTTTTTTCAGGACGCCGAAGGCACGAATGAGTTCGGCGGGCATGGCGTCTTGGCCAATCGCGAAATGGATGAGCGAGCGCGCCGTCTGCGCGCCCCAATAGCGATCCGCAGGGACGTCAATTTTTCCCATGCTATCGGATTCGACCCGCGTCGGGCCGGGTTTCACCGGCGCCGAGCGTGAAGCGTCAGACATGCGTGAACACCTCGTGAGCGCACTGGCAAGCGCAGTAAACAGGGCCTGTGAACGGGAACGGAGGGGGGCTCCCCCCCGGGTGTTTTTTGTAAGTGTTGATTTTACGAGAGTTTAAGTCCTTTGTTTTGGAAGTGTTGATAATGCAGGGTTTGCGGGCGCTTTTTTCGTAAGTGTTGCGCCTAAAGAACTTAACCTGAATCCTGGCCGCGAGCCCGTTTTGTTCGAGTGCGCCGGGGCCCATTGCCGATAAACGCAGCAGTTTATTTTCAAGCGCTATCATTGCTCTATCCGAGAGAACGCTATCACGACGCGTTTGAGTGGGACAATGAAAGATTTCATTTATTATGGCCAGGGGATGGTGGAACAAAAGGACAGCTGTACGCGCTTGCAGCCGAAACACGGTGGAATCAATTGCTCTCTGGAATGCAACTATCCGGAGGTTAGAATCCCGAGGCTAGAAGATTGCTGCATGGATGGGAGTATGGAGGAAACATGATCTTGTGGAGGGTGGTGGTGGGAGCGGTGCTGGTGCTGGTGGCGGTAGTGCGAGTGCTGCAGGCGCTGCCATTTATGGGATCGCAGGTGCATCATGAATGGCTGCCGATAATGTTGTTGGTTATGGCGTTGTTTTTTCTTGTTGGGATGTGGCTGCTGGTCACAGGGCTGCGCGGGGGGAAGAAGTGAATTGCCGCACGGCAGCGGTTTCTGGCGTATAGCATCAATGGATTCGTTGATGGAAAGCTCCCCATGCTGACTATGAAACGTGGTGAGCGCGTTCGCGGCTGGGAGAATTGAAAATCGACGCAGGGGCCCAAACTCGGGCGCCTGCGTTTATCTGTTGTGTGGCTAGAGATAGTTAGAATCGGATGAATGGGCCGAACGACATGCGCAGATTGTGGTGTGCTCCATTGTTGAAGTAAATCAAGTCGCCGATATCGAAGCGAACGCCGATGGGACCAATGTGACCCTCGGCTCCTGCGCCAGGATAGAGAACGCCGCTGATATCATTCGCTCGCAGGTCGCTGACCGAACTTGCAAAATTGCCAAAAGTTGCGGGGCGCGGATCGATGCGAAAGTTAATCGCACCACCCTTGACTGTAGCGAACAGACGGACGGGTCCGTGTCCGGAGCTAATCGTGGGACCGAACATCCCATGGATGATGCGAAGGTCGGTACGATTCTGAAAAACACGGCCGTTGCGTTGATCCGTGAAGTTTTCGTTGAAGCCACGGCTGAAGTCATAGCTGGACTCGGCTTCGAATCGCAAATAACGATTGGCATTAATTCCGAGGCGAGCTCCGACACCAGCCATGTTCGAATCCGTCGGACGTAGACGCAAGTAATCGGCGAATACACCGATGTGAACATGCTCAAGACTTTCCTGTGCAGATGCGGCCGGGACAAGGACAAGGCCGGTCGCGAGCATTAGTAGGAACAAGATACGCTTCATGAATATTCTCCTTAGTGTAGTGTTCTGGAATCCTTCTATTGGATTCAGCTGCCTGGGGGCTGGGATGTATTGCTGGACAGCTGTAACTTCCCTTACGAAATCTTCCGGACTTAGCCGAAAGCTATAGCACCCTGCTTACGCTATTTTTTCCTGTGCAGGCTAGCTGGGCAATCGCCTCGATGATGTATTTACCAACAAAATCTCGTTGTAGGGCGCGCCCAATGGAGGAGCTTGCTTAAACATAATAAGAACAGCAGATTACGGACACTATAATTGAACCTGAATGGGGCATTCATCAGGAAATTCCTGTAGCAGGCTACGGGGGAGATAGCGCCTTTGGCGATCATTCCTGTTGAACAGATGCAAGTTACATTCTGGGGGGGTGCACAGTGCTGCTATTGAGCTGGTGAGGAGCTAAGGCTGATGAGTAAGGTTAGGAGCCGGAGCCGAGGTTGGTGAAGACTGGGATCGGCTTGGCATTCCATTCCGCGAAGTAGTTGCGCTCACGAAGCTTGCGGTAGATGCGGCCGGCGATTTCCGCAGCGGTGGGGCCCATGACGCGGTGCGTGTTTCCGCGCAAGAGAACCACGAGAGAAATTCGCGGATTCACTTGATCGGCGTAAGACGTGAACCAGCCGATGCGCGAATTATCGTCGGAGCAGGTTCCTGTCTTGCCGAGAGGCTGCTCTTCGCCGAGGCGATCAAAGCTGGACTTCGCCGTGCCGTAGAGTACGGCGGCCAGCATGCCCTGACGAATTTCGGAGAGCATAGGCTCGATATCAAGTTTGCGTTTGATGCGGGGAGCAAATTGTTGCTGTTCCTCGAGGGTACGGGGGTATTGCAGGTAGTAGAGCGTGCCGCCATTGGCCAAAGCTGAAGTGAGCGAAGCTAGCTGGAACGGCGTAATTTGAATCCCCTCGCCAAAACTGGACATGCGAGCGACACCACCCTTTTTGGGAGCTTCGCTCGGGAATGCACCGGGATGCTCGTCGGGCAAGTCATAGCCGGAAAGCTCGCCAAGCCCCAGCAGGCGGGCGTAATGTGACACCGTAGAGAAGCCCATGCGGCGGCCCAGCTCTTCGAAAAACTCATTGTTCGAGTGAGCCAAAGCTTCGGTGAGACCCATGTATCGCCGGCGTGAAACCTTGATCAACGAGTCTCGATTGATGACGTTTTCTTGAAGAGCGGCGAGCGCGATCGTGGGCTTGATGGTGGAGCAAGGAATGAACCCCGAAGAGTAGGCCAGCTTCTGATTGACAATCGTCAGGATGCGGCCGGTTTTGGGATCGGTAGCAACAACTGCGCCATTGTAGCGGCCCAAGGCTTCCACCGCAGCTTCGCGGACGATAGGGTCATCGAATCGCGGCTCATCCTCTTTCGTGGAATCAGCGAAGGTGGGCACGCCCCGGAAACGAGCGAAACGTACATCTCTGTGAAGACGAGACAGCGCGACGCCCCGGTGAATGCCATGGCTCCTAAACCTTGCATGGGGATGCGGGGGATGCGCCGCCCCTGCAGGCCGCGCCAGACTGGCCACGATCATCAGTGCAAAAAATATGGTTGTGGTGCGGTTGCGAGCAAGTCTCATCCGGCGTCACTGTCCCTTGGGTCTGAATTTATGGCCGGAGAAACCTCCCCGGGCCGGGTCGTAAACTTACTACGATGCAAAGCCATTGTAAATTGATCCGAGTACTGACGACAATAGCAAAGAGGGACCGGTACGACCGGTCTGTGCCCTTTATAGTACGTGGACCATGGGCCAGGTAATCTGGAGCCCGTTAGAACAGTATCTGCTGAAATTCGGTATGTGGGTGAACTATTTTGCCGGCTTACCCTTGCCTGCGGCCGTCGCTGCCATGGCCGCGGGCTTCTCGGGAGATTTTTCCGCTGGAGCGGGCGCTGGAGGCAGGCCATTTGAATTCGTGGCGCGAGGCACTCCCATTTTCTTCCGCAAGGCTTCTTCGAGCTTAGCGCAAATATCCTTATGTTCCTTAAGGAAAACACGGGCGTTTTCGCGTCCCTGGCCGATGCGCTCGGTGCCAAAGCTCAGCCAGGTGCCGGATTTGTCAAGCACGCCTTTCTCGACGCCGAGGTCGATCAAGTCACCTTCGCGCGAAACACCTTCCCCATAGAGGATATCGAACTCCGCTTCGCGAAATGGGGCGGCAACTTTGTTTTTCACAACTTTACCGCGGGTGCGCGAGCCGACCACGCGATCGCCTTCTTTTATGGCCTGAATCCGGCGGATATCAAGTCGAATCGAGGAATAGAACTTAAGAGCGCGGCCCCCGGTAGTGGTTTCGGGATTACCGAACATGACGCCGATCTTTTCGCGAATCTGGTTGATGAAAATCAGGCAGGTGCGCGACTTGGACACAATGGCGGTGAGTTTGCGCAGTGCCTGGGACATCAGGCGTGCTTGCAAGCCCATCTGCGGATCGCCCATATCGCCTTCGAGCTCGGCGCGGGGCACGAGCGCGGCCACCGAATCCACCACCACCACGTCCACTGCGCCAGAGCGAATTAAGGCTTCGGCGATCTCGAGAGCCTGTTCGCCGTTGTCAGGTTGCGAGACGAGGAGATTATCCACATCCACGCCCAGCCTTCTGGCGTAGGCAGGATCAAGGGCATGCTCAGCGTCAATAAACGCGGCCTGGCCGCCCAGCTTCTGAGCTTCGGCGACCACCTGGAGCGTCAGCGTGGTCTTGCCGCCGGACTCCGGGCCGAAAACTTCGATCACGCGCCCGCGCGGAAAACCGCCCACACCGAGTGCGGCGTCAAGAGACAGACATCCTGTGGGAATCACGCTGACCGGCACAAGGACGTCACGGCTGCCGAGCCGCATGATCGATCCTTTGCCATACTGCTTTTCAATTTGAGCGATGGCGGCGTCTAGAAATTTCGTTTTTTCGTCGGTCATATAACACCTCGGAGAGGATTTATAGCGCCTGGGGACGGGTGCGAGGCGGAGTTTACCAGATAGTTCTCGCCCTAGCGCAAATTAGTTGTGTCCCCAGCAGGCGGGACTGTAGCACAAGGCGAACAAAAAGCAAAGCCTATTTTGCTATTGTCCTCTGGTCAAAGGATGACGCGGATTCAGTTTGGACTTCCTCAGTCAGCGTGCTTCCTATGCGTCCCCTTCTTGTGTGGTGATTCTTCACGAATCGACCTCACGCAGCAATCAGCCTTTCGCTCCGTAGTCATAGAAACCGCGGCCGGACTTGCGGCCCAGCCACCCTGCAGCGACCATTCTTTTGAGCAATGGGCAGGCGCGATATTTGGGGTCGCCAAAACCGTCACACAGGACGTGCAGGATATCGACGCATACATCGAGCCCGATGAAGTCAGCGAGTTCAAGCGGACCCATGGGATGGTTCATGCCAGTCTTCATCACGGCGTCAACGGCTTCCGCAGTGGCGACCCCCTCCATCACGCAGTAGGCAGCTTCGTTTATGAGCGGCATCAGGACGCGGTTGCTGACGAAGCCGGGAGCGTCGTTGACGGCCACGGGCTTTTTGTCGAGCTTTGCACAGAGCGCCATCGTGGCGTCGAAGGTGGAGTCGGTGGTTTGCAGGGCGCGAATCACTTCGACGAGCGCCATCACGGGCACCGGGTTCATGAAGTGCATGCCGAGAAAACGATCGGGACGGCTGGTTAGCGCGGCGAGCGTGGTGATGGAAATCGAAGACGTGTTGCTGGCGAGAATCGCATGTGCAGGCAACACTTTGTCGGCTTCCTGCAGAACGGCGCGCTTGATTTCCAATTTCTCAGGGACGGCCTCGACCGCGAAATCGGCGCGCGATAGGGCGGCGATGCCGGTCGCGGGTTGGATACGGCCGAGGATGCCGGCGCGATCGGCTTCGGGCACTTTCCCTTTTTTAATTTCGCGGTCGAGATTCCTGGAAATGGTTTCGAGCGCGCGATTGAGAAATCCTTGATCGAGGTCGTACAAGATTACGGTGTAGCCGGACTTCGCGAAGACGTGGGCGATGCCATTGCCCATGGTTCCGGCACCGAGCACGGCAACGGTCTTGATGGTGTGCAGAGTCATTTGCGAGCCTTTCCAAAGCGATGCGCCACCTAAGGAATCACATTGCTGGGAGACGGGTCAAGTGGCGGGAAGGAGGTCTTATTGTGGCGGCGTCCCTTCGAGCACTTCGCGGATGATTTCGCGGGCGCGCGGTTCATCCTCGGGGCGAACAAAAAGGCGCAACATTGCCGGGGCGGCACCTTCGACGCGAACGCCAATGCTGTTTTCAGCGAGGCAATCCCGCAAAATCTGAGCGAGCGCAGAATCGCTGGACGACCAAATTTCGCGCGTGGCCTGCCGCGCTTTCCAGTGCGAGCGCGGCGCGGCTGAGCCGGCGTCCGGGGTTTCTTGTTGGGTTACGATTTCGAGTTGCGGCGAATCGTTGAGCGAATCGAACGGAAGCGATTCCGTAATGGGATCAAGAAGGCTCTCGGCAGCGGAAGCATCGGACGCGAATACGCGCACTTCATAGCGCGGCCGCGGAATGCCGATTCGGAAAGTCAGATGATCCTGGGTCGGGCGGACATGATGAGCAATGCGCGCGCCGCGCAATGCGGCGATGGCCCGGCTGACGGCAATGGGATCCCCTCCGCGCCAAACAACCTTCAAGCCTTCGGCGCGTTGTTTCTCATTGAGTGGCTCGCCTCGCAAACGCTCGGGAACTAAATCGATTCCGCAAAGGGTGCAATGGGTGTGACCGGGTCCGTACTCGGCGTCGCAAATGGGGCAGAAGAGCAGCTCCGCGCGGGCAATGGGCCCCGAATCGGGCGACGGGGAGTCCTTTGAGGCGATCAGCATCGTGCCGCAGCGCGGGCAATGCGTGAATGACACGCGAACTTCGGCGCCGCAGCCGTGGCAGGTACGGAGGGATTGCGAGGTACGCGGGAGCGAACCAGTGCTGGCTTCGGCGATTTCAAGCGCGCGTTTAAGGTCGGATTCCAGGACACGAATCTGCGAATCACCACGCAGGCGATTTCCGAGGGCGGCGCGAGGCCGCTCCTGGGCAAAAGCCGGGATTCGATTGTCGCGCAGCACGTCGCTGATCGCGGAAAATTCGGCTTCATTTTTTCCGGTCCAGAGCAACACCACGGAATTCAAGCGAGCTTCGGAAGTTTCGGATGAAAAGTCAGAAGCGGTGATAGAAGCGACGAGGGGCGCCTCGCAGTTGACGCAGTGAGTGACGCCGTCGCGATATTCCGATTTGCAAAGTGGGCAGAACATCAGGCTGAAAACCTTTTCCGATCAAAAGAAGATTGCTGACGAAGCTTGGCAAGAAACTTCAGCGTTCGACGGCGACGGCTACCGCGTTTCCGCCGCCCAGGCAGAGCGCGGCGATACCGCGCTTCAGATTGCGGCGCTGCAACTCGTAGAGCAGCGTGACGAGGATGCGCGCGCCGGAAGCGCCGATCGGGTGGCCGAGCGCCACCGCTCCACCATTCACGTTTACTTTGGCGGGGTTGAGCCGAAGTTGGCGCGTCACGGCAATCGCGGCTACGGCAAAGGCTTCATTTAATTCGACGAGGTCGACATCTTTGTCGCGATCCCAGCCGGTTTTTTGCAGCAACTTTTCGACGGCATCGACCGGGGCCATCATCACCCATTTGGGCTCGACGCCGCTGACGGCTTGCGCCACGATGCGAGCCATCGGCGCCTTGCCCAAGCGTGCGGCGTTGCGCTCGCTGGTGACCACGAGGGCTGCGGCGCCGTCATTCGTGCCGGGAGCGTTGCCGGCTGTGACGGTGCCGTCTTTTTTGAATGCGGGCTTCAGCTTCGCGAGGGCTTCGAGCGACGTATCTTCGCGTGGCGATTCGTCATACTTAATAATGAGGGGCGGGCCTTTTTTCTGCGAGACTTCGATGGGCAAAATCTGCGCTTCGAAGAAGCAGGACTGGCGCGCGCGAATCGCCTTCTGGTGGCTGGCGACGGCAAACTGGTCCTGCTCCTGGCGCGAGATGCCCCATTTTTCAGCGACAAGCTCTCCGGTGTTGCCCATGTGAAAATTTTCGTAAACGTCCCACAGGCCATCCTGAATCATGGAGTCAATAATCTGAGCATTGCCGAGGCGATAGCCGCTGCGCGCCTGCGGAAGCAGGTACGGAGCATTGGTCATGGACTCCATTCCGCCAGCGACAACCATTTGCGATTCGTCAAGACGCACCGCTTGCGCCGCGAGCGCGACGGCCTTCAGCCCTGAGCCGCAAACTTTGTTGATGGTCATGGCCGCGACGCGCGGTGGCAAGCCGCCTTTGAGGCCTGCTTGCCGCGCCGGATTCTGCCCCAAGCCCGCCTGAATCACGTTGCCCATAATGATTTCGTCTACTTCTTTGGCATCGATCCCCGCGCGACGCACCGCTTCGGCGACAACTTTCGCGCCCAGCTCAGTAGCCGAAAACGACGAAAGCCCCCCCTGGAATTTTCCGACAGGAGTGCGCACAGCGCTGAGAATGACGGGGATTTCCATGGGGAATGCTCCTTCTATGTGCCAATGCTTACGATAGAAGTATAGGCGCGGCACGCAGCGCGGTCAATTTACCCGGGGGGTAGGCTATACGGAGGGGACAAGTGCTACACCCTCTCTGCGCCGAGTACATGCGGGCCAGCCCTAGCCGCAAGCCTGACGTGGGGGGAGGGATTTTTGTACAGTGGGGCGAGAGAGAAATCCCTGGCTGTGATGTAGACTCTCGGAGTGGAAGTGGTATAAGGCTGGGTCTGGTCATCGAGGATTGCGAGGTAAGAGATCTCATGACTCGCCGCGTGATTCCCTCTCAAGTCACAGCAAGTCGGATTCGCAACATCTCAAATCATTTCGTTAAATTCTTGTTGTCAATTAAGAATCCACCATCTGCGACGCCCTTAGTTCGTGCCCTCGCTCTTCTGGTGCTGAGCCTCGTGGGGTCTGCAAAGGAAGCTACTGCTCGTCAAATCACTGCTCAATCAAGCTCATCCGGGCAGCAGACAGCGGCAGAGTTGATCTCCAGTGGAGATCAGTTGTTACTTGCTGGAGACCAAGCAGGAGCATCTACAAAATGGGATAAAGCACTCATCCTTTGTCGAGATCAAAACCTGAAACATTGCGAATTCATTGCCAAGGGTCGCCTGATCGTACTAGATGTCTTGCAAGGAAAGGAAGAAGTAGCGCACAAAGCAGAAGTCTCCTTGCTGGAATCAGTCCATCGAGAAGGATTTCGAGAGACAGAATTTGAGATCCTCCAGGCCTTTGGACAGGGACAGTTTCTAAGTGGCGCTCCAGAGAATGCGAAAAAATACTTTCAAGCGTCATTGGCAATCGCCGAACTCCTGGGCGATTCTCAGAAACAACTTGGATCTAGGGAATTACTAGCAGCGGCAGAGGAGGCGCTCGGCAAACTAGACGTGGCTGTTGCCTTGCAATCAGAGGTACTTACCCTCGCCCGCAAGCTTTCTGATCGATCTGTCGAGGCAGTCGCATTAGGAAAGCTTTCCCAATTGTATTTGCAACTCGGAAAAACAGAAGAATCAGAAAAGTCGATTCGAGAGGCATTAAGGATTGACGAGTCTCTGGGCAATGATCAGCTCAACGCAGCCCACTTTGTTTTTCTTGGCAATATTAGTAGCGCAAGAGGAAAACCCAAGGATGCAGTAGACGATTTTAGTAAAGCAATAGGGCTTTACCGCAAGACGGGAGATCTACTGCAGACCGTATATGCACTAACTCTATTGGGAAAGGCGTATGCAGCCAACGGAAACAAAAAGGAAGCGCTGGACAGTCTACAGGAGGGTATGGAAC
>JRHI01000677.1_pt1 | contig 34870 bp, 29 predicted proteins | sample 215371 | NCBI WGS metagenome assembly JRHI01 (sample SAMN02929681, study PRJNA255918) | sediment metagenome | biome: cave system; feature: Ice Cave; material: Sediment; isolation source: sediment from deep within a dark volcanic ice cave with no known source of... ...
CGCTGAAAGAGTTCACCGATCGCGTCAACGCGACGCTGCCGCTCGACGAGCCAGACTACGTGCAGCTCACGCTCATCCAATCGCACAGCGAGAAGGCTTGCGGCACGTGCCCCGCCGGCCAGTCGCTGTCGGCCTCGGGCCGCTGCGTCGGGTTGCCTATCACGGCGCAAGCAAAGCAGCCCAGCACGCAGCAGGTCGCTTCGACGCAGCAGAAGGAAGTGCTGCCGTGGAGGGCGACGTCGGCCCCGGGCGTTGCGGGCGGACAGCCGCTGTTTAAGCCGGTGGCGACCACGGTCGTCTCGAGCGAGCCGCTGCCGGGCCGCATGGCGATCGGCGGGCCGATCCCGATCACGGTTGACGCGCAGAGCGCGCCGGCCGCCACGACGGGCGTGGTGATTGCGCCGACAGGCCTGGCAACTGCCGCGCTCGATCCGAGCGCGGCCGCGGCCAAGCCCGTTACGGCACCGACGCCACGAGCCGAGCACCGTTCGAGCGGCAATCGCGGCTACTCACGGCGCGAGGGCCCCGGCACACCGCGTTACAATCTGCTGCTGAGCCTCGGCGGCGCTTACTGAGCCGCGTGCTAAGCCTCACTCCGTCGCCGTCTCCTGCATGAGCCAGGCCAGATAATCGGGCGAGCCGCCTTCCACCGGTATCACGAGGAACGCCGGATTGGTGTAGGTATGGCGCTGCCGCGCCGCGGCGATGGCGGCTTCCGCTAGGCTCCGGCGCGTCTTGATGACCATGACCGCCTCGCCGTCGCGGGCGATCTTGCCTTCCCAGCGATAGATCGACGTCATGCCAGGGATGATGTTCACGCACGCGGCAAGCCGCGCCTCGACCAGCTCGTTGCCGACCGCTGCTGCGGCCTCCGGCGTCGGAAAGGTCGCGTAGATGAGAACGGGCTTGTCGTTTTCCTGCACTTAAGCGAGCCTCCACGCTTCGCGCGTACGCTGCCACCATGCCAAAGCCAAAAAGAAAATTCGAGAAGATTGCCTTCGTGGCGAGCGACATGCCCGAGGCAGTCGAGGCCAAGGAGCGGCTCATCGCGCGCTATGGCGTCGCCGACCCGTCGGAAGCAGACGCCATCGTGACGCTCGGCGGCGACGGGCACATGCTGCAGACGCTGCATCGCTTCATGAACGACGGCATCCCGATCTACGGCATGAACCGCGGCTCCGTCGGCTTCCTGATGAACGACTACAGCGAGGACGACCTGCGGGCGCGGCTCGCGGCAGCCGACGTCAGCCGCATCCATCCCCTGTCGATGATTGCCTATGACCGCGATGGCAAAGCGCACAAGGCGCTGGCCATCAACGAGGTGTCGCTTTTCCGCGAGCGCTACCAGGCGGCAAAGCTCAAGATCCTCGTCGACGATACCGTGCGCTTGGAGGAGCTGATCTGCGACGGCGTGCTCGTCTGCACGCCCGCCGGGTCGACGGCCTACAATCTTTCGGCGCATGGGCCGATCCTACCGATCAATGCACCGCTGCTGGCACTCACCCCGATCAGCCCGTTCCGGCCGCGGCGCTGGCGCGGAGCGCTGCTCCCCAACAAGGTGCGCATCTCCATCCACGTGCTCGAGCCAGAGAAGCGGCCCGTGAGCGCGGTCGCCGATCACCATGAGACGCGCGGAGTATTGCGGGTCGACGTCGAGAAGGCGCGCAACATCGAGCTCTACATGATGTTTGACGCCGACCACAGCCTCGACGAGCGCGTGCTTGCCGAGCAATTCCGCTACTGAGGCAGGATCGCGCCGCCTGGGCTGATTTCGGCGCGCCACGCGAGCGGCTCGGGCGCGGGCGGCGCCACCTCTGCAATCGTCGGCCTCAAGTCGAGTGCGGCAGCCTGGTCGCGAGCACGCAGGGCGGCCTGCGCGGCCGCGCCGCGAGAGAACTTGCGCAGGGGGTCCGTCAGGCGGTTGTAGAGCTGCGCCAGTGTCAGCGGCGGGGTGCCGGATTCCGACTCGGGCTCGGACGGGACGAGATCCGGGGCCTGCCGAGCCGCGGGATCGTTCGGTGTGGCTTCGGCCTGCCGGATGAAGGCGATCGCTGCCTCGGGTCCAAACACGTGAGCGATATAGAGGTCGCCCGCCGTCGCCGGCCGACGCAGGGCGATCCGCAGGCGTGAGACATTATCGGCGGCGAACGCTTGCGCAGCGCGAGCCGCGAGATCGGCGTTAGCGCGCGCGGCGAGGATCGGACGGCGCTCCGCCGCGGCCGGCACGTAATACCGCCCGCTGCTGGTCTTGAAGATTCGCCCCGAGTAGGCGGGGAGCGCGGCCTTGGCGGGCAGGTCCTCGCGCAACGCGCGCAGCCAGTTGCTCTCGCTGAAGCGATAGGGGCCTTCGAGTTGCCTGCGGCCGAGGAGGACTTGCGGCGGCGCGATGGCGGCCGTCTCGACCGGCGGCGGCGCAGCACGAGTGCCCTCGCCCGGCCCGGAGGCCGCAAGCGTGAGAACGAGCGCAAGCTGAGCGGGGACTTCGAAAAGGGAACTCAAGAGCTTCACTCCGCAACGGAACCGAAACGGACGAACGCTTGAGCCCACGAACAAAGAGCCCCACGCCAAGCTAGTGGCAAAGGGTGAACGCGCGGTTAACCGGCGTCCCGAAGCGGAGCAGCGGTTGAGTTGCTATTGTCCCCAGCGCGAGACGATGTCGGCAAGCGCGGGACGGTCTCGCTCGTGCGGGGCTTCGGCCGGCGTGCCGATATAGACGAATCCCGCAATGCGCTCGTTGTCGGCAAGCTGCAGAGCCTCCCGCACGCGCGGGCTGTAGGCGATCCACTCGGTGATCCAGGAGGTGCCGTAACCCAGCGCGTTGGCGGCAAGGCACAGGTTGAGGCAGGCGGCTCCCGCCGAGAGGATCTGCTCCCACTCGGGCGCGCTGCGGTGGGGCGTCACCCGCGAGATGACGGCGACGACGAGCGGGGCTCGAGTCAGCCGCCCCCGCTCCATGGCAAGCCGCACGTCCGATGGCCGCTCCGGCTCCTCGGCGATGCAGGCATCCGCGATGACATCGCCCAGCTTGGCGCGGGCATCGCCCTCCAGGACGATGAAGCGCCAGGGCGCGAGCTTCTTGTGGTCGGGGACGCGCGACGCGATTCGCAGCATGGTTTCGAGCTCCTGCGGCTGCGGGCCGGGCGCGAGCAGGCGGTCAGGCTTCACCGAACGGCGGGAGGAGAGAAGGGCGATGACGGTATTGTCGACGGGATTTTTCATGTAATTCTCGTAGCGGCACCGAGGCCCCACCGCCAATCCAAATTCGTCGCAGGCTTGCGCCGTCTTTCCGCAAGCTTCCCGTGCTGGGGTGGCGTCGGCGGCCGGATGAGCTATCTTCCGGGCCGAATCTTACGGGGCCAAAATTCAGGGCCAAAATCCGAGGTCCGAACCGAATGCTGCTTCGCCTCAGGACCATCGCTTTGAGCTTGCTTGCGCTCCTTGCGCTCGGAGGGGCTGGCGCTGTTCGGGGCGCCGACGAAGTGCCGACGGTGATGTTCCTGCTCGACGGCTCGGGCTCCATGTGGGGGCCCTTCGGCAATGAGCGGCGCTCGAAGTTCGAGATCGGCCGAGAGATGCTGGCGCAGACGCTCGCGCGCATCCGGCCCGACGCACGCATGGGCCTCTCGTCATTCGGACACCGGCGGCGCGGCTACTGCGGCGACGTGGAGGTGATCGTGCCGCCCGATGCCAACAACCTCGAGAAGATCACCACCCCGCTGCCCAAGCTCAACGCCAACGGCATGGGCCCTGTCGCGCTCGGTTTGCGCGAGACGGCGAAGGCGATCGGGACCGCGGTGCCGGCGACCATCGTGATGATTCACGACGACGTCGACAACTGCAGTCCCGATACCTGCGTAGCGGCGGCGGAGATCGCCAAGGCCAATCCCAACCTCGCCATCTACTCCATCGGTCTCGGGCTCGGCCCGCAGAAACTGCAGCAGATGAGTTGCGTCGCTAATGCCACGCACGGGCGCGCCTACGACGCGCAGGATACGGCCGGCCTCAACTCCGCCCTCGACGAGATCTTGAAGCTCGCCAATCTCGAGCCCAACGCCTCGCCGGCGACCGCGCAGGAGCAGACGAGCAAGAAGGAGCAGGCAGCCGCGCCTCCTCCCGCAGCGCCGCCTGGCCTCTATCTCACGGCAGGGCTAGGACCTGACAGCGCCACGCTCGAGAGCCCGGTGCGCTGGCGCATCACGAAGGCCGGACCGGACGGCGAGGTGATCCGCGAGACCCGTGCCGCCGCCCTCGTCGAGAAATTGCCGCCCGGCGCCTACGAGGTCGAGGCGCGCCTCGGGCTGGCCAACGCGCACCAGTCGGTCGATGTTGGCGCGGAGGCGCCGACGTCCGTTCGGCTCAATCTCAACGCCGGCGTCCTGAAGATGCTTGCGCGAGCGGCCAAGACGGCGCAACCGCTGCCAGCGCCCGTATTCACCGTCACACCGGTCGATGGTGGCGACGGCAAGAAGAGCGCTGCTCCACTGTGGATCGGCCGCGAAACGCAGCCCGAGATCGTGCTGCCGGCCGGCGACTACAAGGTGAGCGCCGAGGACGGGCTCGCCCGCCAGGAGCAGACCGTCAAGATCGCACCGGCGACCGGGACGACGTTCGACGCCATGCTGGCGACGGGGCGGCTCGAGCTAACGGCAGCGCGCGGCAACGGCAGCGACCCGGCCGACATCTCCGCACCCGGCGTGACCTTCATCGTCTACGAGGACGATCCGGACTCTCCGCAAGGGCGCCGCGAGGTGACGCGGTCGGCGGCCCCCTCCCCCACCTTCACGCTGCCGGCCGGCACCTATTACGTGACGGCGCGCATGGGCGGCTCGGAGCTGAAGGAGCAGCTCGCCCTCGGAGCCGGAGATGCGGTCAAGAGGACGTTCGCGTTCAACCTTGCGCACTTGAAGCTCTCGGCCAAGATCGACGGCGCACCCTCGCTCGACGCCCTGCCGCTCACCTACACGGTCTTCCGTCTCGACGGCGAGCCGCGCGAGGTCGTGCGCACGCAGGCGAAGGAGCCCGATCTCGAGCTCTCCGCGGGGCGCTACCGCGTCGAGGCCGCACTCGGGGCAACGAATGTGCGCGCCGCCGCCGAGGTGACGCTGACGGCCGGGCAGGCGCAGAAGATCGCCTTCAAGCTCGACGCGGGGCGCGTCACGCTGCGCCTTGCCAGCGAGCAGGCAGCGAGCGCGGGCGACGTGTTCTGGGAGGTGCGCGACGACAAGAAGCAGTTCGTCCTGCGCTCCAGCGAGCCGCAGCCGACGGCGCTGCTCGCGCCCGGCCGCTACATCGTGACCTCGGAGACGCGCGACAAGCAGCTGCGCAGCGCCTTCGAATTGAAGGCCGGGGAGACGCGGACATTCGACGTCGGCGGTTGATCGCGCGCCGTCAGCCATATTTCGAACATTCTCGTTGTCCGTGTTGGGTAAAAGCGTATCACCGGCCGAGTGAAGCTTTGGACCAACCCGTGATGGCACTACCCTTGAACCGCCTCGTGCACGGAATCGCGCGCTCTGCGCCGGCGTTCCTGCTGGCGTTGGCGCTTCCCTTAGCGGCACTCGCCCAGGACCAAGGCCAATTGCAGCCCGGGGTCACCCTGCGCGGAGGATTGCCGCCGTCGAGCGAGGAAGCGGGGCCGGGCGACCTGCCCGCAACCGTCACGGTGCCGGCCAACACGACCGTCGTTCCACGAACCGCGGGCGAAGCGGCACCGGAATCGAACGTGCCCGCCCAGGTCAATCTCGTCGCGCTGCTGACTGTCGACGGCCAGCGCATCGACCAGGGCCTGGCGTGGCGGATCTACCAGCCGATACCCGGCAAGAAGAACGAGACGAAGCTGTTGATGACCAAGAGCGACGCGAGCCCGACGGTCAGCCTCAAGCCCGGCGATTACATCGTCAATGCCGCCTTCGGGCGCGCCGACGTCACGCGCAAGATCACGGTCGCCCCCGGCGCAACTATGAGCGAGAGGTTCGTGCTCAACGCTGGCGGCCTTCGCGTCAAGGTGCTGGTCGACGGCGCCGCGCCCGCTGCCAACGCCGTCAGCTACGACATCTATTCCGGTGAGCGCGATCAGTCCGACAACCGCACCAAGGTCGTCGGTGCCGTGAAGCCTGACGTCGTCATCCGGCTCAACGCTGGCATCTACCGCATCGTGTCGACCTACGGCGATGCCAATGCGCAGGTCGAGGCGGACGTGACGGTCGAGGCCGGCAAGCTGTCGGAGGCCACCGTCTCGCACTCGGCCGCACGCGTGACCTTCAAGCTCGTCGCCCGCGAGGGCGGCGAGGCGCTGCCCGATACGCAGTGGACGGTGCAGACGGCCGATGGCGAGGTCGTCAAACGCAGCGTCGGCGCGTTGCCCACTCACATCATCGCACCCGGCAGCTATACGGTCATCGCCAAGTCCGGCACGCGCGCGTTCAAGCGCGACTTTACGGTTGCCGACGGCGAGGCAACGCAGGTCGAGGTGCTGATGCGCTGAGCGCACGGCCCCCTCCCTCAAAAGTCGGTAAGCACCCAATCGGTCGGGCAGCCATTGCGCAGCATGCGCTGCTCGGCCTCTGCATGGTCGGCTGGCTGCTTCAATTCATGGAACAGCGCGCGCGCAATCTGCCAGTGCTCGCACGCGGTGGTCGGATCGCCGCCAACGTGCGCGAGATCGCCGAGCGCGAGGCGCGCCTTGGCATGCGTGGCCTTGTGGCGAGCGGCTCCGGCGCCAAGGATGCACTTGCGCAAGAGCTCCTCGGCGTCCGCGTTATCGCCGGCCTCGAGACGGCAGTGCGCGAGCGAGAGATAGAGTCCAGGCAGGCGGTCACGCTGGCCCGCCGTCTCGGCTTCGTGCACAGCCGCGAGCAGGACCGCCGGGTCGATCTTCACCTTCGGCGTTGGCGCCGCAGGCGCCGGCGCGGTCGCGGGTCGTGCAACGGGCTGTTGCTTGCGCGCGCTGCGACGCCACGCGCTCGCGAACAAGAGTACCAGGAGCACCAGGGCCGCAAGCCCCGCAAGCGCCACGGCGAGGCCGATCTGCGGCGCGAGCAGCTCCTTCATCCGGGCAACCTCTGCTCTATGACCTAGCCTCGGACAAAGGCATGCGCCTCACCGGAACGGCATCGCATACATCAGACCGCCCTTGGTCCATAGGTTGTTGAGACCGCGCGCGATCTTCAAGTTGGATTTGGCGCCCAGCGTGCGGTCGAAGATCTCGCCGTAGTTGCCGACGTTCTTGACGACCTGGTAGGCCCAGTCGCGCGGCAATCCGAGCGCCTGTCCGAGGTTCGCCTCTAGGCCAAGGAAGCGGCGCACCTCGGGCGCATTTGAGGCGCGCATGGCATCGACGTTGGCGCTGGTGATGCCGAGCTCCTCCGCCTCGATGAGCGCCATCAGCGTCCAGCGCACCACCGCGAACCATTGCGCGTCGTCCTGGCGCACGGCAGGTCCGGCCGGCTCCTTGGTGATGAGCTCGGGCAGGATCATGTGATCGGCCGGCTGCTTCATCTTCGCGCGCGCAACCGCCAGCATCGAGACGTCGCCCGACAGCACCGTGCAGTCACCCGCCGCGTAGGCCTTGACCACATCATCCCAATGCGCCTGCGTCACAATCTGGTAGCGCATCCGCTGCGCATTGAAGAAATCCGCAACCCCCTGCTCGCCCATCGGACCTGGAAGCGCGCAGATGGAAGCGCCCGACAGCTCCAGCACGCTCGCGACCGCGTTGCCGCGCCGCGTCAGGAAGCCCTGTCCGTCATAGTAGAGAACGCCGGCAAAGCGGGCCCCGAGCTCGGTGTCGCGGCTCAAGGTCCAGGTCGCGCCGCGGGAGAGTACATCGACGTCGCCCGACTGCAGCGCCTTGAAACGGTCGTTGGGGGACAACGGCCAGTACTTCACAGCGTCCTTGGAGCCGAACACGGCGGCAGCGAGCGCGGTGCAGAACTCCACGTCCAGCCCCGACCGCACCCGCGCTTCGTTGATCTCGGAAAAGCCCGGCTCCGGCTCGCTGATCCCGCACAGGACGTTCCCGCGCGCCCGGATCGTGTCCAGCGTCGTACCGGGGCCGGCGGCGGCGCCTGCCGGCCCGGACGCCGGGAGAAGCATGCCCGCCACGAGAACAGCGGATAATAGCCAGCGGGACTGGTAGTGCTTTGTCATCACATCGCAATCAGTCTGGAACCGCGGCGAGCGGGGTGCAAGCGACACCCGGAGCAAGTCGCGCGGAGGGTAAAGGCTGAGGGAGTGCGCCAAGTGAGGCGCACCAATCCCGCGTAAACGCCGTCGGGTCAAGACCTTGACCGAAGGGCAAAGTTGCGTCACACGGGCCACCTGCCGCGGCGATCAGGATCCGCCCGATGTCACCCTCAGACAAGAAACCGTCGCGCCGGCGCAAACCGGCAACCGAGGTCGTTCACTCGGGCCGAGATCCGCATGCCTGCCACGGCTTCGTGAACCCGCCCGTCTATCGCGGCTCGACCGTGCTTTTTCCAACCGTCGAGAAGCTTCTGAAGCGCGATCAGGCGTACACGTACGGCCGCTCCGGCACACCCACCGTGCGCGCGCTCGAGGAGGCGATCGCCACGGTCGCAGGCGGGGCGGCAACCGTGCTCACGGCATCGGGCTATCAGGCGGTGAGCACGGCGATCTTCGCCTTCGTCGAGTCCGGCGATCACATCCTCGTCTCCGACAGCGTCTACGCGCCGACGCGCAACTTCTGCGACCGGCTCTTGGCAAAGCTTGGCGTGGAGACGACCTACTACGATCCACTCGTCGGCGCCGGCATCGAGAAGCTCCTGCGGAAAAACACGCGGCTCATCTTCACCGAGAGCCCCGGTTCGCAAACCCTCGAGGTGCAGGACATCCCGGCCATCGCCAAGGTCGCGAAGAAGCACGAGCTGTGGCTCCTACTCGACAACACCTGGGCAACACCGCTCTACTTTCGCCCCTTCGACCACGGCGTCGACGTCGCGATCGACGCAGCGACGAAGTACATCGTGGGGCATGCCGACGCGATGCTCGGCGCGATCACGTCGAATGAGCGCGCGGCCAAGCACGTCGCTCGCGCCAAGGAGCTGCTGGGCGTCTGCCCCGGCTCGGAGGAGACCTATCTCGGCATGCGCGGCCTGCGCACGCTGGCGACACGCCTGGCGCAGCACCAGCGCGCGGGGTTCGAGATCGCGCGCTGGCTCGAGGGGCGCCCCGAGGTCGCACGCGTATTGCACCCCGGCCTGCCGAGCCACCCGCAGCACGCGATCTGGAAGCGCGATTTTCTGGGCGCGAGCGGGCTCTTCTCGGTGATCCTCAAACCGGTCGGCCAGCCGGCTCTGGCGGCCATGCTCGATGGCCTGGAGCTCTTCGGCATGGGCTTTTCGTGGGGCGGATATGAAAGCCTCGTCATCCCCTTCGATCCGAGCGGCTACCGCTCGGCCACGCGCTGGCAGGCCGAGGGTCCCGCGCTGCGCCTGCACATCGGGCTCGAGGACGTCGACGACCTGAAATTCGATCTCGAGGCCGGATTTCAGCGCCTCGCCGCCGTCCGCTGAGGTGCGGCACCCTGCATGGTTAAGGACCTCTCCGCGGCGCTCGCTTGAGCAGACGCGGCACGGCCACGCGCGCGCGCCGAGAGTGGCCGCGACTTCCTAACCGCACTCTACAGAGCCCGCAAACGCGGGCGGTCTCCGCCTTTATCAGCGGGACGAATATAGAAATCACATCTTCGTGGTTCGCCCCCAGCAGAGGCCTCATTAGGTTCGGACCGCTAACCATAAGCGAGCCGTCGATGCCGATCACGCGTCGACGCGCGCCGTTGTGGCTGGCATCTGACCGTGTCGCTTCGGCCCAGGTCTCTTGACGCAAGCAGCGTGGTCCATCAGGGGGTGGTGATGAGGCGCGCCATGCAGCGGACGAAAGTGCGCAGGGTACTTCCGGGCTTCGGCCTGTCGATGGGGGTCACGCTCGGCTACCTGTCGCTCATCGTGCTGATCCCGCTTTCGGCGGTGTTCTTCAAAGCCTCGACGCTGGGGCCGGAGGGCTTCTGGCACGCTGCCACGTCCGCGCGGGTGGTCGCCTCCTATAAGCTGAGCTTCGGCGCCTCCCTGCTGGCGGCAGCGATCAACGTCGTGTTCGGGCTGATGCTGGCCTGGACGCTGGTGCGCTACAGCTTTCCCGGCCGGCGGATCGTCGATGCGCTGATCGATCTGCCGTTTGCGCTCCCGACCGCCGTCGCCGGCATCGCGCTCACCGCGCTCTACGCCAAGAACGGCTGGCTCGGCCAATACCTCACGCAGATCGGCGTCGACGTCGCCTTCACACCGCTCGGCGTGCTCGTGGCGCTCATCTTCATCGGCGTGCCGTTCGTCGTGCGCACGGTGCAGCCCGTGCTGGAGGACCTCGACCTCGAGTTCGAGGAGGCGGCCGCCAGTCTCGGCGCGACGCGGGTGCAGACGTTCCGCCGCGTGGTGCTGCCGATGCTCGCCCCGGCCCTGCTCACGGGCTTTGCGCTCGCGTTCGCGCGCGCGGTCGGCGAGTACGGCTCGGTCATCTTCATCGCCGGCAATATTCCGATGGTGTCGGAGATCACGCCGCTCATCATCATCACCAAGCTCGAGCAGTACGACTATGCCGGCGCCACCGCGGTCGCGGCCGTCATGCTGATCATCTCGTTCTTCCTGCTGCTCATCATCAACGGCCTGCAGGCCTGGAGCGCGCGCACGAGCGAGAGGGCGCGCTAGATGGCCTCCGTCGCCCCAACCTTTGCGGCTGCTCGCTCACGTTCCACGCGCTTTGAGCAGAGCGCGGCCGCGCGCGAGCCGGTCCTCGTAAAGTGGATCATCATCGGAGTGTCACTCACGTTCTTCGTGACCTTCCTGGTGCTACCCCTCCTCGCCGTGTTTTCCGAGGCTCTGCGCAAGGGATGGGCCGCCTACGTGGCAGCGATCACGCAGCCGGATGCGCTCTCCTCCATCCGCCTGACGCTGCTCGCGGCGGCAATCGCCGTCCCGCTCAACGTGCTGTTCGGCATTGCTGCCGCATGGGCGGTTGCCAAGCACGATTTCCGCGGTAAGCAGCTCCTGATCACGCTGATCGATCTGCCCTTCTCCGTCTCGCCCGTCATCGCCGGCCTCGTCTACGTGCTGGTGTTCGGCGCGCAAGGCTGGTTTGGCCCATGGCTCTACGAGCACGACATAAAGATCATCTTCGCCGTTCCCGGAATCGTGCTCGCCACCATCTTCGTGACGGTGCCGTTCGTCGCCCGCGAGCTCATCCCGCTCATGCAGGCGCAGGGACGCGACGAGGAGGAAGCGGCGCTCGTGCTCGGCGCCTCGGGCTGGCGGACGTTCACTCGCGTGACGCTCCCCAACATCAAATGGGGTCTGCTCTACGGCGTGATACTGTGCAACGCACGCGCCATGGGCGAGTTCGGCGCCGTCTCGGTCGTTTCCGGCCATATCCGCGGCCTGACCAATACGATGCCCTTGCACGTCGAGATCCTTTACAACGAGTACAATTTCGCCGCCGCTTTCGCGGTCGCGTCGCTATTGGCCCTCCTCGCCTTGGTGACGCTCGTGATCAAGACTATAATCGAGTGGCGAGCCGGCAGCAGCGTCGTCGAGATAGAAGAAGCCGCATGACCATCGAAGTTCAAAACATCCGCAAGTCCTTCGGCCGCTTCGTCGCGCTCGACGGGGTGAGCATCGACATCCCCACCGGTCAGCTCGTGGCGCTGCTCGGCCCTTCGGGGTGCGGAAAGACGACGCTCCTGCGCATCATCGCCGGGCTCGACTTTGCGGATTCAGGCAAGATTGTCGTCGATGGCGAGGACACCTCGAGCACACACGTGCGTCAGCGCAAGGTCGGCTTCGTGTTCCAGCACTACGCGCTGTTCCGCCATCTCACCGTGTTCGAGAACGTCGCCTTTGGGTTGCGTGTAAAAAGCGGACGGGAGCGGCCGCCCGAGGCCGAAATTCGCCGCCGGGTGCACCAACTCCTGGAACTCGTGCAGCTCGATTGGCAGGCCGAGCGTTACCCCTCGCAGCTTTCCGGCGGCCAGCGACAGCGTATTGCGCTTGCGCGTGCGCTCGCGGTCGAGCCGCGCGTGCTGCTGCTCGACGAGCCGTTTGGCGCGCTCGATGCCAAGGTGCGCAAGGAGCTGCGCCGCTGGCTCCGCCGCCTGCACGAGGAGCTGCACATCACCTCGCTGTTCGTCACCCACGATCAGGACGAGGCGCTCGAGCTCGCCGACCAGCTCGTGCTTATGAACAAGGGCAAGGTGGAACAGGCCGGCAGCGTCCGCGACGTATACGCGAACCCGGCAACGCCGTTCGTCTATTCCTTCCTCGGGGCCGTCAACGAGTTCAGCGGCCGCGTGGAGGGCTCGCACCTGCGCATCGGTAACGACGTGCTCCCCAATGCCAATGGGGCCTTGAGCGAAGGCAAGGAGGTCGTTGCCTTCGCACGTCCGCACGAGATCGACATCATTCCGGAGCAGGCGGGCTCTCCCGTCGGCGTCGCCGCGAAGGTGCAGCGCATCATGCGGCTCGGCGCGATCGCACGCGTGGAGCTCGCCGCTCTCAACGGCGCGAGCCCACCGCATGCGCCGCGGTATTTCGAGGTGGAGCTGACGCCGCAGAAGCTCAACGAGCTGAACCTCGTCACCGGCCAGCCCGTGCGCCTCATCAGTGGGCGCCTGCGCGTGTTTGAACGCGGGGCGCGCTCGTGAACTTCCAGCAGCTTCGGATTATTCGCGAAACCGTTCGCCGCAACTTCAATTTAACAGAGGTCGCCAACGCGCTCTACACGTCGCAGTCGGGCGTGAGCAAGCACATCAAGGACCTCGAGGACGAGCTCGGCGTGGAGCTGTTCGTCCGCCGCGGCAAGCGTCTCCTCGGCATGACCGAGCCCGGCCAGGAGCTCGTCGCCATCGTCGAGCGCATGCTGCTCGACGCCAAGAACATCAAGCGGCTCGCCGAGCAATTCGCGAAAAGCGACCAGGGCGAGCTCGTCGTGGCGACGACGCACACGCAGGCGCGCTATGCGCTCCCGCCGGCAATCGCGAAATTCAAGAAGGCGTTTCCGAAAGTGCGCCTCGTGCTGCACCAGTCGAGCCCGAAGGAAATCGCCACCATGCTGCTCGACGGGCAGGCCGACATCGGCGTCGCCACCGAGGCGCTGATCGAGACACCCGATCTCGTGGCCTTCCCCTATTATTCCTGGCACCACGCCGTGATCGTCCCGCGCGGCCACGCGCTGGAGAGCACCCAGAAGCTGACGCTCGAGGCGCTCGCCGAGTACCCACTCATTACCTATAACGAGGGCTTCACGGGGCGCGGCAAGATCGATGCGGCCTTTGCCGCCGCGGGGCTTGCGCCCGACATCGTCATGTCTGCGCTCGATGCCGATGTGATCAAGTCCTACGTGGAGCTGGGGCTGGGAGTCGGCATCATCGCCTCGATGGCGTTCGAGCCCGAACGCGACACGGGCCTGCGGCTGCTCGATGCCACCGGGCTGTTTCCGCTCACGACCTCACGCATCGCCGTGCGCCAGGGCCGCTACCTGCGCGGCTACGCCTATCGCTTCCTCGAGCTGTGCTCGCCCGAGCTGACGGAGGCGCACATCCGCTCGAGCGTGACGCCGAAAAGCGAGCCGGACGTCGGCTAGCGCTGACAAATTCGTCGTGGCACGACGAAAAGGAGGGCAGCGCGAATGGCGGAGCTTTCCCATTCTCCACCTCCGATGCCGCAGGCTCTAACGCCTTTTAGCCGGAGCCCTTCAGGGACGAGCCTGAAGGTTTTTGCTCAAATCCTACTGAGCGCGCGAAGGGAAAAGCTGGGCGGATCGCATAAGGTGGCAATCCTCCGCACCCAAACCGACCAGTAGGCCAAACCGACCAGCAGGAATGTCTTGGATCTCGCTACTTCGTTGATGATCACAGGGTTCGCCTTGGCGGTCGCCGGGGGGTTGCTGCTGCTGTCGTGGCTGCAGCACCGCAGCATCCCGGCGCTCGCTATGTGGGGGGTCGCCTTCGTCTTGGCGGCGATCGCGACCGGACTCATCGCAGCCCGCGGGCACATCCCGGACCTCTGGTCCATCATATTTGCGAACGCGCTGCTGTCGGCCGGCTACGGCACCCTATGGGCCGGCATGCGCAATTTCGAAGGTCGCCCGCCGCAAATCGGGGTGGCGCTGCTCGGCACGCTGACCTGGCTTTTCGCCTGCACCTTCCCTGCGTTCTACGAAAACCCCGTCGCACGCGCGGAATTGATGGCCGTGATCGGCGTCACCTATACGCTCCTCACGGTGCGTGAGCTCTGGCGCGGACGCCGCGAGCTGCTGATCTCCCGTTGGCCGATCATTCTCGTGCTGATCGCGCACGCAGCAGCGATCCCAGCGCGCATCCCGCTGGTGGGAGCGCTCGCCGCCGGACAGCCTCCCGCGGCCGCTTTGCTTACGTTCGTGTTGCTGGAGTCGCTGGTGATCAGCATGTGCGGGGCCTATCTGTTCGGGAGCCTCGCGAGCGAGCGCCTCATCCATTGGCACCGCAAAGATGCCCTGGTGGACCCGCTCACCGGCGTACCCAATCGCCGCGCCTTCATGGCCCAAGGCGCGCGGCTGATGCATCGCTTAGCGATCGGCGAACGCCCGGTCGCCCTGCTCCTCCTCGACCTCGACCGGTTCAAGCACATCAATGACCACTTCGGACATTCCGCGGGCGACCGTGTCCTCGTCGAATTCTGCCGCATAGCAACGGCGCAGCTAAGGCCCACCGATTTCTTTGCGCGGATGGGTGGAGAGGAATTCGCCTGTCTGTTGCCGGATACGGCGCATCAGCACGCCCTTGCCATCAGCGAGCGTGTGCGTGCGGCCTTCGCGGCGACACCGCACGTCGTGGGCGCGGAATCGATCACGGCGAGCGTCAGCATCGGTGTAGCGGTGTCCGGCGGCTCCGTCGCCCGATCTGACCTCTCTCATGCTCTTGGCCGATCGCGCCCTCTACGCCGCCAAATCCGGCGGCCGCAACCGGGTCGCGGCCGATGAATCGCGTGCTCCCCGGCTGACGCCGGTGCCGCACTCGGCTTGAGGCTGGTAGTCGATCCCACGCGCGTGCACGCGGAGCAGCCTAGATCATGCGGTCTGCCAAAAGACGAGAAGGCACAGGGCATATATGCCGACCACCAGTGCCGCTCCGCTGAGCTCAATCTTGGGCTCGTTGCCCGAAGCGCGTAGCCACCAATCGAGGCGGCGGCTTGCCCACGGCACGATCAAACTCAACAAGGTCACACTCACCGCGTTGCCGATAAACAGAGCGACCAAGGATGGGAATCTCCAGTGCTGAATTAGCAGAGGAGTTTGCACCGACAGATTGAAAAGAACGACCACGGGGAAAAGTATCATCAGCACGACCATGTTCTGCTTCCAGGCCGGTGCCGATGGAATCTCGGGATCGCCAACCTGAAACCACTGGTCGAAGCCCGTGTGAACGATCCGCGCGTGATATTCTTCGGTGAAGGCGCCGGCTTCCTCCAGAAGCTTCTTGCGCTCCGACGAGGCGAGCCATGCCTGCAGGTTCGCTTCAGAATCGAACCGCAGGATCGCCAACCAATCGTCCTGAACGCCCGGTACCGGCGGTTCGAACCTGTATCCCTGAAATCCGGGTGCGCGTGCCTGGGCGGCAGCAATTCGGCGCTCCCACTCGCGGTAGGCATTTTCTTGCCCCGGCCTGATGCGCGTCGAGATCACGGCGGAAGCGGGAGCGGGGAGCACTCCAGTCCCTTTTTCATTGAGCAGATGCACGTCGTCCTGCCCGACGAGCATCGGCTGGGCTTGCGCCACAAGGCGTGCCCTCTCATCCGAACGCAGCCAAGCTACGGCGTTTTCGGTACTCGCAAACCGCTGCAGGATCACCCAGTCCAGCTGGCTCGGCGGGCTTGGCGGCAGGATCGTCTGTTCTATGAAACCGGGCTGCGCGGCGACGATCCCGCTCACATCACGCTGCCAGCTTGCGAATGCCTCGGACTTGTCCTGCGCGACGCGGGTCTGGGTGACGATGGTCACACCCGCTGTCGATGGCTGCGCTGCGTTGGAAGCCGACGTCATAGGTTATCCTTGCCGCGAGAGCTTTGAAACCCGGTCATGCCGGCGACCGAGCCGCTCGAAAAGGCGATCCGGAGTTAGAGGCAGATCGGTGAAGCGCACGCCGGTCGCGTCGGCGACGGCGTTGGCGATCGCCGGCGCCACGGCGTTGATCGCGCACTCGCCCTGGGCCTTCGCTCCCAGCGGCCCCACGCTGTCATACGTATCGGCAAAATAAATCTCGCTGCGTGGAACGTCTGCGAAGGTGGGAATGCGATAGTCGCGCAGCGCCGGGTTCACCATTGCCCCGTTGCCGTCGTAGACCATTTTCTCGTAGAGCGCCCATCCGAAACCCATTGCAATCGCACCGTCGATCTGACCGCGGCACTGCATGGGATTTATCAGCTTGCCGATGTCTGCTGCGTGTGCACTCTGCAGTGTGGCGACCTCGCCCGTGACGCGATGAACAGCGACGCGGACACCCTGGACATTGAAGCCGACCGTGCGCGGCGACAGATAGGCCTTTCGCCTGACCTCGAAACGGTCACCCACCTTGGCGCCGGCAGCATGCAGTTCGGCGAGCGGAATCTTCCGGTTCGCGCATACGATAGAATCATCCCGCAAACAGCAGTCGGCTGCCTCACAGCCGAACTGGCGGCTCGCGAAGTCAATGAGGACGTCACGCAACGCAGCCGCGGTCTTCTCGACGGCCTGACCGGCCACGACAGTGCCGGTGCTGGCAAAGGTGCCGGTGTCATACGGTGTGCGGTCCGTATTACCGTTGATGATGGCAATCCTGTTGACCCGCGTGTTGAGCACCGCGGCCGCGAGCTGGCAATGCGAGGTCGTCGAGCCATTGCCCATCTCCGTGGAACCTACGGCAAGGTGGTAGCTGCCGTCGGCCAACAACCGCATCTCGGCACCGGAGCGATGCTCTGTGGGGGGCCCGGATTCCAGCATGGAAAGTGCGACGCCGGTCCCCTCGACCCAGTCGTCGCCTTCGGGCTTGGACAAGCCCCGGCCGCTCGCGAGTGCCTTTTCGACAAGATCCAGACATTGTTTGATCCCGAAGCTGCCGAACACCACGTCGGAAGGATCCTTCCAAATTGACTCGATCCGGTCGGTCTCGCGGATCATGTTCTTGCGCCGGATTTCAAATGGGCTCACGCCCAGCGACCTCGCGAGATCATCCATGGCGCATTCAATCGCGAAGGTTGTCTGCGAGGCGCCGTATCCGCGAAACCCGCCTGCGGGAACCATGTTGGTATAGACGGCGGAGCCATCGGCCTTCTTGTTGATGCAGCGGTAGACGGCAATCGGGCTGCCGAGCGCGGCTGCAAGCGTCTCGCCTCCGTGCCCACCATAGGCACCGGTGTTGGACACCACGCGCACTTGGATTGCAGTCAGTGTGCCATCGCGTTTTGCGCCAAGCTTCACGTGGGTGGTCATGGGATGGCGCGTGGTGGCGCCGATGAACTGTTCCTCGCGGGTGAACTCCCACATGACCGGGCGCCCGGTCCTTAGTGCCGCCAGCGTGCACAGATCTTCGGAAATCATCTCCTGCTTGCCGCCGAACCCGCCGCCGATGCGTTCCGTGAAAACATGCACGTCGCGATCGAACAGCCCGAACAAATAGCAGAGCTTCTGCTTGGCGATGAAAGGTGCCTGCGAGCTAGTGCGCACATGCAGCCGATGATCGGCACCCCTCCAGGCGACCGAGCCGTGCGTCTCCAGATGCACGTGCTGCACACGCGAGGTTGAGTAGGTCCTCTCGTGGATGACGTCAGCCTCTTCGAAGCCCTCCTTGACGCTGCCAAGCTCGCCGTGGATGTCGACATAGATGTTGTCGTGAAACGCGATGCTCCTATCGTGTAGGATCGGCGCCCCGGGCGCCATGGCCGCTTCCGCATCGAATACCGCGGGAAGAAGCTCGTAATCGACCGCGAGCAGCCGGCACGCTTCTTCCGCGGCGCCTTCGGTTTCAGCGACAACAGCTGCAACGCGTTGCCCGACGAAACGGACGACATTGTCGAGAATGTAGGTATCGTCGGGATCGACGAGGTGATCCTCGTGGGTCGCCGTGCTGTAGAGCCGGCGCGGAACGTCCTCCCAAGTGAATATGCCGACAACGCCCGGAACTGCCGCGGCCTTATCCCGCATTATGGACTTGATGCGCGCATGGGGATGCGGCGAGCGCAGCACCTTGAGATGCAGCATGCCCTCCATCGGAGGTAGATCGAGCGTGTAATGCGCGCGGCCGGTTACGATCGCCTCCGCGAACGGACTTTTGAGGCTCGCTCCGCAGGCCTGGCCTGCGATGTCCTCTTCGATGGACTTGATGCCGTGCAGGGCGTCGTCGATGCTTTGATAGCCCGTGCAACGGCAGAGGTTGCCCTTGAGCATGCGCGGCAGGTTCGCGAGCGCCTGCTCGTCGAAGGTCGCTGCCGTCATGATCATGCCGGCGGTACAGAAGCCGCACTGAAACGCTTGCGCGTCGAGAAAGGCCTGCTGCATCGGATGCAGCAGGCCCTCTTTCTCGAGCCCTTCGATCGTTGTGATCGCGCGCCCGGCGGCGCGAAATGCGGGCATCAGGCAACTGTGGAAGGGCGTGCCATCGAGCCAAACTGTGCAGGCCCCGCAGTCGCCCGCATCGCAACCTTTCTTGACGCCGAAGCATCCGTGGTCGCGCAGAAAGGTGCGCAAGCACTGGCCAGGGGCCGGCTCGGCCGAGATCGTCTTGCCATTGATGAAGTAGTTCATCCCTCCGCTCCTTGCCCGAGCTCGGCCCGGATCTGCTCGGCAAAGTAGTAGGTGAGATGGCGCTTGTAGGGGGCGGCCCCGTGCACGTCGTCGAAGTAATCCGCCTCGGGGATCGCGGCATCGAGCACCTCGCGCAATGCGCTCGCGCTGGGAACACTATCGAAATGAAGCTGCACAGGTCTCACCGTGGCCGCCGTGACGGTGAGGACGAGATCATAGGCACCGGGGCTCTGTGTACCGATGACAACGATCGCCGAGCGCCCCAAGTGCGTAAGCGAGGCTCGGCGGAATGCGAAGCGCTTGGAAAGCGCCTTAGCCGGGAGATGGATGCCGCGGAGCAGCTCACCGGGCCGCAACACGTTCCGGTGGTTGCCGGTCACGAAATCGATCGCCGCAACTTTGCGCGGCTCGGCGTCCCGGGGCCACAGCGTATAGACACCCTCCAACGCCGTGGTCAGTGAAATCAGCGAGCCCGCCGGCAATGACATGCAGATGTTGCCGCCGACCGTCGCAGCATTCCATACCTTGAACGATGCCAGCAACGCCTCGCAGCACATCTTGAACAAGGGTGCAGCCTTCCAGTTCGCCGGGGCATTGAAGTGGGTCAGTTGCGCCAACGTGCACGTCGCCGCGATATTGAGCCCGTCGGGCGTGACCTGGATAGGCGGCCAACGAAGCGACTGGAGATCGATCAGAGTGTCGGCGTGAACTTGCGGCGTCGAGAACAGCCAAGTTCCGCCCGCGAGCCAAGCGTAACCAGCGCGCCACTCTCCAATCTCGGAAGCCGAGGAGGGACGCTTGACCGAGGTGATGGTGTTCAAATTCAAGGCATGGGCCCTATAGGCAAGCTGCTCAAAATCAATCGTCGGCGGTGAAGCGAGCCGGTGTCGACGGCGCTAATCTCCGCCTAGGACACCCGGATCAGAACCTGCATCGGAGCTGACCTGGCCGAGTTGCTTCACATCCAGAGTGCGAGCGTCGGCGCTTGGCCTTAACAGCTGGTATTTGCGAACCTGCACGGTTTGGTCTTGCCGCGAGACACCGCTGATAAGGAGATCTGCCCCGACCGTCGTGCTGGTCGTGGCCACCTTCACTCCGGTCTCCCCGCCGAATGGGACGAAACTGACGGCCTCGGTAAAGAGCACGCTAGGGCTGTGCGCCATAAAGCTTTCCAAGTACATCGCTGGGCCACCCTGGAGGGCGGACCCGCTCGAGTAGATTTTCACCGTGCCAGGACCACTCAACTGGCCGACGACAATGGCCTCGGCGCCGCCCTCAGCTCCGGTAACCCAACCGGTTGCTAAGGACACACCGTCTCGGTAGCCGAGGCCAAACGGCATGAATGCGGAGGTAATTGCCTCCTCCTTGGGGCCAGGACATTTGTTTTTCGCCGCGCTGCTGGCCGGGGGCTTACGGAGCGGAGTCATTAGCGAGAAGCTGAAGACCTTCACCTGCGTCGGGGCGCCGGGTCCCGGAGCAGTGACGATGCTGTTGCGACCCGAGGCGAAGTCCACAAAGCCCGAAGCTAAGGTCACGCCCGAGAGATCGTTTGGGTAGGGGCTGAAGGTCGCGAAGAGCGCCGGCGCCGAGCCCGCCGCCGGAAGCTCCGTGCTGAAGACCTTAACCTCGCTTGGCATGCCCGGGCCCGAACCGACAATGATGTTGTCGGCGGTCGTTCCGTCGATCTGCGTCGACGTAACGTTGACGCCGGCGCGCGCGTTTAAATCGAACGCGGCAAACCGTGAGAGCTCCGTCTCGAAAGCTGCTTTGCCGCCAACCGCCTTTCCGGAGTAAGCGACTACGTCGGGCGCGTGGTCCTTGCCCGCGCCTACGATCAGATCGAGCACATTGTCGTCGTCAACGTCGCCCATGGCCACGCTGACATTGCCCTCATAGCCTGGGAACGGCGTCACCATGGCGAGCAACCGGTCGCCGTTGCCGTCATAGACCTTCACTTGAGCCGCATGCCCGGCCGATCCAGGAACGGCGACCGCATAGGACGAGACCGCCGGGATAACGTTGACCAGCGTCATGAGGCCGTTGTCTTCGTGATTGAGGCGATGGCAATGCTGCACGAAGAGGCCGGTGTAGTCCTCGAACTTGCTTCGTAACGACAAATTGCCGGTCTGGATCACTTGTTCATTTGGACCCAACGTCGGCGCCGGCACGTTGGCATTATCTATTCCCCACATGTCGGGCCCTGTCTTGAGACCGGTCGTGGGATCGAAATAGCTCATGACCTGGAAGTCGTTTACGTGGATGTGGATCGGATGCTCGTCGTTGTTCTTGTTGATGAAGCTCCATTCCTCGACCGAACCGAGCCGCGGCTGCATGAGCGGAACGTTGGGAAACGCGGTGCCCTCGAACGCATAAACGAACGCCTTGGGGTCGGATGTGCTTGCAAGGTCGTTGAGGAATCCGCCGGTGATGACGAGCTGCCGCTTGAAGTCCGGCGTCACCTTGGAGAGGTCCTCGAAGGCGGTGTAGGCGCCCAGAGGTTGCCCTTCCTTGAAGGCGATCGTGGCACCGCGGCCGCCGGATGGCTTTGCACGCGCCAGCACTTGCGTCGGGAAAAAGAAGAATCCGTCGAAGTAGCTGACGGCCGACGGCAGGATACTCAAGGTGCCGAGCGTTGCCGGCGGGTTGTCGGTGCCGTCGTTGGTATAGAGAATGCCGGGCGAGCTCCACGTCCTGGCGCCGGCGCCGGTTGGCGGCATTTCCAGCACAAGGTCGCCACGAGCGGGCATAGTCACCGCGATCGCGTAGCGCGTGGCGGGCGGGATGACGAGCCGCGTTCCGTCTTCAAAGGGAGGATAGTGAACCGCGGGAGCCGGATTGCCGTCTTGCCCGACGATGGCGATCTTCGGGTGTTTGCCTGTCGCCGTCTCGGTGAGCTGGACGCTCATATAGGCAATATCGCTCACATTCGCGAGCACCCAGATCTCGGTCTGTCCCGGCTTGGTCTTGATCACCGGTTGGAAGAGACCGTTGACCGTGAACTGCATGTCACGCTGATAATCGGGAAGCGAGGGATTGTCCGGCACATCGCGGCCGGGATCTGCCGGCCCAGCCGCGAAGCGCTGCAAGTTGCTCGGAATGAACTCGAAGCGTCCGCGCATATTTTCGATCGCCAGCGGCCCGGCGAACCAAACCGTTGGGTACTTCGTTCCTTTCTTGGAGTCCCGGAAATTGACAGGCGCGAGCAGCGGACGATACGTGCCCTTTGCCAGCTCATCGCCTTCCGGCGGCTTGACCGTGTTGACCCATTGCGGCCAACTCACATTGTTGATCTGTGCCTGTCCCCCCGCGCGATCGAAGACAGCGTTGTACTGGAGCACCATGTTTCGGATCGGGATACGGCGCTTTGTAACGAGCGGAATGTTGCCGTCGGTCCGCCCAATCGCGAGCAGACCCGCAAGGCCGTAGTAGACATGCGGCGTCGTCAGTCCATGCAGATGACTGTGATACCAGTAGGCGCCTTGTGGCATGTTCTTCGGGATATGGTACGTGTACGTGTTCGACATCCCGGGCGGGATGTGCAGCATGACATTGTCGGCGTTGCCCTTGGGGCTGATGTGCACGCCATGAATGTGCAGGTTGATCGGCGACGAGGTCATCATCGCGGGATAGAGCGGCGCCTCCTCACCCTTCGCCGAGTACTTCGGATCGAAGAAATCCCGGATCGTGAGGCTCTCGAGCGCGTTCTCGAAATGGACGATCAGCGTCTCGCCCGGAAATACCTGCAATGTCGGCGCGGGATATAAGTTGTCTGCCGAAATTTGTCCGTCTGACGCTGTGCCACGAGCCAGCTTGTAGCCGAAGACGAGAAGGTTCTGGACCGGCTCCGCAACCGTGTCGAACCGAGCGTAGCCCTGGTGCGCGGTGAGCGTAACCTCCAGGACGCCATCTTCGCTGGCGAGCGTTACGGGCTCGTGGAATTCAGGCCTGATCGCCGGATCGAATTTGGCGCCTGCGCCTTGCGCCTGAGCTTGGGACAAATGCCATCCTGCAGCGAGCACAAACGCAACGGCGATGCCGCCCTTTGCGAGCGCCCGTAAACGTGGCTCCGTGTCTGATCCTTCCGTAGGCATCGGCCTCACAGGAAAATTCTTATCCCAGCATAGATGTTAGTTTTCCAACATCACCACGGGTCGGCACGCTGTATCCACTGAGCGACGGTCAGCCGATGCGTGGGAGCCGCGATCTTGAATCCATTTAGCCTTATGTTCTTTACGAATGACTCAAACCACTTCCCTGCTCGACGCGCGCAAAATTAAGGAGTGGAAAGGTAGGTTTGCTGCAGGAGTCCCGAAATGTTGCAGCGCCTTCTCCTGTTCCTGTGGCCGCTAGCGCTGGTCCCGAGCCTCGTCCTTGCTCAATCGCTGTCGCCCAACGGCGTCAAGACTCTCGATCCTGCCGGGGCCATCAAAGCGGAAGGCACCTGGAGCCTCGGCGCCAGGGCCGGCGACTTTATCTTTGTCGCCGGCATGCAGGGGGTCGATCCAGCCACCAACAAATTGGTGGAGGATCCTCAAGCGAGGATCCTTCGCGCCTTCCTGAACATCAAGCTGATTGCTCAATCGGAGGGTGCCAGCCTGCGCGATTGCGTGCGGCTGACGGTCTATGTCAGCGATCTGCACCGGTTCGCACCTATGGTGGACATGGCGCAGGCGGAGCTCTGGGAGAAGCCGCCGTATCCGCCTCGAACGATGGTCGAGGTCAAGCGGCTATTTGACGATGACATCGTGGAGATCGACAGCGTGTTTTACGCGCCGGCGAAAAAGTGAGCCGGCGCGACAGGCAACGCGATCAGATCATTCTTATTGAGGCGCGCGAATGAACGGCATAACACCCCAGAGGCTCGGCGACGATGGAACGAGTACGCGCTGATTACTGCGTGGTCGGTGCGGGGTTCGCCGGCCTTTCGGCTGCGAGGCGGCTGCAGGATCGCGGAAAATCGGTCGCGCTGCTCGAGGCGCGGGATCGCGTGGGCGGACGGGTCTGGAACCGGACCGCGGCCGACGGCAGCGTGGTCTCCGTGGGTGGCACGTGGCTCGGCAAGCGGCAGAATCGCATGTTCGAGCTGTGCGGCGAGTTCGGTCTGGAGGTCTATCCGCAGTACGATCAGGGCGACACCGTCATCCACATCGACGGTACGAACCGGCGCTATCAAGGCTATCCGAAAGTCGATCTCTTCGCGCTGGTGAGCCTTGGTCTCGCGTTCTGGCAGCTCGATCGCATGGTGAAACGCTTGCCGATCGAGGAGCCTTGGACGGCAAGCGGCGCGAAAGCACTGGATTCGCAGACGCTCGGTGCGTGGTTTGGTTCGCGATGGCACGTGCCTTCAGCCACGGCGCGAAAACTGATGAACACGACGATGACGACGCTGTTCTGCGTCGATCCGAACGAGGTTTCGCTGCTTGGTTCTTTGGTGCTCGCCCGCGGCGGCGGAAGCTTCGAATACTTCGTCGACTCCACGATAACCGAGACGCACCTGGTCGACGGCGGAGCTCCGGAGCTCGCCGTTCGCCTGGCCGCGAAGCTTGGCGATGCACTGCACCTTTCGTCGCCGGTTCGGCTGATCAAGCAGAACAGCGCTGGAGTGGAAGTTTTCTCCGATCGGCTGACGGTCGAGGCGCAGCGGGTCATTGTTGCGACACCGCCGCTCCTGGCCAGCCGGATTGAATACGAACCTGTGCTTCCCGCCACGCAGACGCAACTGCTTCGCCGCTTGTTGAGCGGATCGGCCGTGCGCGCCATCACGATCTATGACGAGCCGTTTTGGCGCAACGACGGGCTGAGCGGCATGAGCGTAGCTCCCGATTTGCCCGTTCCGGTCGCGCTCGATCAATCGCCCCGTTCGGGAAATACCGGTATTCTCAGCAGCTATATGTTCGGACCCCAAGCGGTCAAGGCGGCCGCTCTCGATCCTGCAGAACGACGCGACATCTGGCTGCGCGCATTGGCAGTGCGCTACGGATCCAAAGCCCTATCGCCAAGGGCGCATCTGGAAACCGATTGGGCCGCGGAAGAATGGTCGCTCGGCGGCATGATCGCCCACTTCGCCCCGGGCGTGCTTACCGGCTTCGGACAGGCATTGCGCGAACCGGCGGGCCGCATTCACTGGGCCGGCACGGAACGCGCGACCGAGATGCACGGACTGATGGAGGGGGCTGTACGCTCCGGCGAAAGTGCGGCGGATCAAGTCATAGCCTGTGCAGCGTAATAATTGAGATCCGTTGACGGTCCACCGTTGGCGTGGACCAACCGATCGTGGGCGGGGCTCCTCGTGCCCTCAGCGGCGGGGTTTGACCCTCAGCGGACACTATGAACACCTCAAAGCACTGCGTGTCGTATGCCGGCGCGGCGAACATCCGCTTCGCCCTCGAATCGCGCTACCGAGTCCAGGGGTTCGGCAGCAGAGCATTTGAGGACGATGTCTCGCACCGCGGCGCGCAAGGCCATGGATTCCGCTGGCTCCCTCGATCGCGCGCAGCAGGTGCTCGCCGACGTTTTCGGGTTTCGCCAGTTCCGCTCGCATCAGGCGGACATCATCGCGACGGTGATCGCGGGCGGCGACGTGCTGGCGCTGATGCCCACGGGCGGCGGCAAGTCGTTGTGCTATCAGATCCCCGCCCTTGTGCGGCCAGGCACGGGCATCGTCGTCTCGCCGCTGATCGCGCTCATGCAGGACCAGGTCGAGGCGCTAACGCAAGCCGGCGTGAAGGCAGCGTTTCTAAATTCGACGCTCGACTATCGGGAGCAGACGGCGCTCGAGGCCCGCATCGCCGCGGGCGGGCTCGATGTCCTCTATGTGTCACCCGAAAGGCTGCTGCAGGAGCGCACGCTTTCGTTGCTGGCACGCACCGAGCTGTCGCTGATCGCCATCGACGAAGCGCACTGCGTCTCCCAGTGGGGACACGACTTCCGGCCCGAATACCGTCAGCTCAAGGTTCTCGCGGAGCGGTTTCCGGGCGTCCCCCGCATCGCGCTGACCGCGACGGCCGACGAGCGCACGCGCGAAGAGATCGTGACCGAGCTCAAGCTCGAGACCGCACGGCGCTTCATCGCCAGCTTCGACCGGCCCAACATCCGCTACACCATCTCCACGATGGGCTCGATGGGCGGGCGCGAGCGGCTCTGGCGGTTCATCGAGGCGGAGCATCCCGAGGACGCCGGCATCGTCTATTGCCTGTCGCGCAAATCGGTCGACGAGACTGCGTCCTGGCTTTCCGGCAAGGGCCGGACGGCGCTCCCTTATCATGCCGGTCTCGAAGCGCACGTCCGCCGCGGCGTGCTCGAGAAATTCCGCAAGGACAACGGCGTCATCGTCGTCGCCACCATCGCCTTCGGCATGGGCATCGACAAGCCGGACGTGCGCTTCGTCGCGCATCTCAATCTGCCGAAGTCGATTGAGGCCTATTACCAGGAGACCGGGCGTGCGGGCCGCGACGGCTTGCCCGCCAATGCCTGGCTCGCCTACGGCCTGCAGGACCTCATGCAATTGCGCCAATGGATCGCGCAGAGCGACGGCTCTGAGGCCTACAAGCAAGCGCAACGCCAAAAGCTCGGCGCGCTGATCGGGCTCTGCGAGCTACCAAGCTGTCGGCGGCAGTCGTTGCTTGCCTATTTCGGCGAGCGCCAGGCGGACCCCTGCGGCAACTGCGATAACTGCATCAGCCCGCCGGAGACGATCGACGGCACGGTGCTGGCGCAGAAGGCGCTGTCCGCGGCGTACCGCACCGGTCAGCGCTTCGGCGCTACCTACCTCATCGACGTGCTGATGGGGCGCTCGAACGATCGCGTGGTGCGGGCCGGGCACGACAAACTGCCGGTCTTCGGCATCGGCAAGGACACGGACGAGGCGGCATGGAAGGGGGTGTTTCGCCAGCTGGCGGCGGCGGGACACCTGGCGGGCGACGACGACGGGTACGGCACGCTGGCGCTGACCGCGGCGGCGCGTCCTCTGCTGCGCGCGGAAGAACGTTTTCTTGTACGCGTCGCGACCAAGGAGGCGCGCTCCAAGTCGAAACGCCAAAGCAAGAGCTCGATCGCCGTTGCAGATGCGGATCGCTCGCTCTTTGAGGCGCTGCGCGCGCTGCGCCTGCGGCTTGCCGCCGAGGCGAAGCTGCCGCCCTACATCATCTGCACGGACGTCACGCTCGCGGAGCTTGCCGCCGCGCGGCCTGCCGATATGCAAGCGCTGCACGGCATCACCGGCCTCGGGAACAGCAAGATCGCACGCTATGGCGCCGCGTTGCTTGCAACCATCGCCGAGCACACCGCGTAGGCCGTCGACCTAAAGCGGAGCCGCCCGAACCGGCCAAGACAATGGCTGGTTCAGGCGGCGAAACGTCCGGCAAAGAGTGCGGCAAAAAAATCTAGTCGTCGAGGCCCAGCAACTCGCCAGCCGCTTCGGCTGCCTGCGCGAGCGTCTCGGCGGGATCCGCGGGCTGATCGCCGGAGTCCTGCATGCTGGCGAGCAACGCGGCGTCGAGGCCCGCGGTATCGCCGCCTGCCTGTGCCTGGGTGCCGGCGATGACAAACAGCGTCGCAGCGGCGATGAAAAGCGTGGTCTTGAGATTGGACTGCATCTTTCTCTCCTAACGAAAGGCGTCTGCGGTCCCCGTTGTGGGTCCGGCTGCGCTCGATGCGATTAGGTAGGCCAGCGGGAAGGGTTTGCGGTGTTCCCCACGGAACACGTGCGACATTGAGTGGTGCAGGGGCTTGCGTTCGGCTGCCGTTCGGCAATCGGGTTCGACGCGGCACCACCCGGCGCCGCCACCTTCTCCCAGTTGGCTCGATGAGCCCGTCAATCTGTTTGCAATGAACCACTGCCTCCCGATCGTGGTGCCGATTGTGCATGCTCGAGGAAGAAGCGGAGCATCTCTTTCGTAGCGTCGGGCCCCGTCGGGTCCGTGAACGACCCCGCTAGATTGCCACCCGACCACGCATGACCGGCCCCATGAAGCTCCCATTGCTCGATCACGCTGCGTCCGCCCGCGTCGCGTTGAACTGAACGCGTGTACCTGCGGCCCGAGGAAACCGTCTCGCGTTCCACCGAAGCATCCGAATGTTCACCGGTATTGGCGCGCGCGATGACTTCCGTCCCGTTACGGGGATGCACGGTTGTATCCTGGTCGCCGTGGAAGACGATCGTGGGCAACGCCCGGCGTCGTCTCGTGTGGACGCCGCTCGGGTTTCCGCGAGCCGGACCGTGCCCCCTCATTGCGGCAAACGCAGACGGGAGGTCGCGAGCTGCTCCGCACGCCAGTCCCGAATGCACTCCCACGGCCGCGTAGAGATCGGGATAGGTCTCTCCCATTGTGGCTGCGGCCGCACCGCCAGCAGATAGTCCCGCGATATAGATGCGGCGGGCATCGATCGCGTAGTCCTTCATGACCTGGCGCGTGATGCCCGCGATGAGCGCGGGCTCACCGCGACCGCGCCGCTGGTCGCTTTGCTTGAACCAGTTCCAACACTTGGAGGCATTGGCCGCTGCAGGCTGCTCGGGATAAACGACAAAACACGAGCTCTCTTCGGCGGCGAAGTTCATCCGCGTGCCGGCAGAAAAGTCATCGGCCGTCTGCAGGCACCCGTGCAGCATGACGATCAGCGGGCGCGGCTCACTATGCCGGCTGGGAATGTAGAGCTTGTAGGTCCGAGTGCCGGCCTCGTTGCTGAACGACGCAGCGACAAACCTTCCGGCCGTCGGAGCTAAATCCGAGGCGATCGGCCGTCCGCGTCGACGCACGCCAGGCAGGCCGGTCACGGTTATGTCAATGCGATCAAGACCACCGTGCAACGCGGCCTGAGGCAGCGCGCCGGCCACCTCTTTGAGGTCGTCGAAGGGGGCGTTCTTCGCAAGAAGCTCGATGGGAAGCCCGGAGACCGGAAGCGCGACCTCCGCGGCTGAAGCGTTGGACTTCCGGCCGTTGCCGACGCGCGTACCGCGCAGCAGGTTCTGCAGCAGCGCTACGGCTTCGTTCAGCCGGCCGGCACGCGTCAAACGGGTCGCCTCGATCATGTCGCCGGGAAGCAATGCTTTCATCTCGGATCTTTCCTGTCGAAGCGGTTATCGGGAATGTTCGGGCAATCGTGGTGTCAGATCGCGGCTACCGCATGCGGTCGGCCAATGCGGTCTTGACCTCCGGGCTCGCGTGCAGCGCTCCCAGCACCGAAAGCGAGGCAATGGCGGCGCGCGCCAGTTCCGGCGAAACGTCGGCCGCGATGCTCAGGAGACCCAGGACGTGAAGATGAAGCGGTTGGCGGCTGGCGCGCACGGCCTCGAGGTCCTCGCGCGTGTAGTGCCTCAGGCCGAGATCCAGGGTGTTGCGCGCCACGCTTTGCTTGACCACGTCGGCATGGCGATCGAGCTGATTGCGGATGGCGGTGCGAATGAAATCCGTGCGGTTCGAATAGAACCCCTCATGCACCATCAGGTCGATTTGGCCGAGGTCGACATACCCGAGATTGATCGTGACCTTCTCGGAGTCACCAGGCTTGGGCCGCAGCTCCCCTACGTTGCTCACCATCCGATAGCCATCCAGCCACCATCCATACAGATGGTAGATAAGCCGAGTCGTACGTTATTGCAAGGGGAGGCATTGCAGGGGGAGGACCCGGCGCGCGGATGGCGTTGGCCCAAAGCTGGCTTTGGGGAGCTTTGCGGCGACGTCCGCTCATCTGCGTCGAACTGACGTCAGAGACCGTAGGCGACCACGTCGCGTCGTGGATCTCCAAGCTGCTGTCAGGCACGCCCCCGCGCTCCACGCGCATCCGCTTCGATGATTGAAACGCCTAGCTCAGACGTCACCTTGCTCTGCTATCGCCAATGATCTCCAGCCTGAGCATTTCCGACATCGGCCTCTTCGCGAAATCGCCGGCTCGTGGACGAACATCGTTCTCACTTTACAAAGCTGTAAAGAGATCGACACGCAGCCGCCCAGATCGGGGACCAGCTTGCGGCCACCTGGGCATCGTCAAGACCCAGGGTATCAAGGAGCATAGCCATGATTGGTAGGATACTGAACGTCGCCATCATTTCCGGTCTTCTGTTGGCCACCGCGGCTCCGGCATTCGCCGCTGATGAGCCCAAGACCAAGGCCGATTGCGACAAGGCCAAGGGCAAATGGGACGACAAGACGAGCAAGTGCACTGTGAAAAAGTAGTCGTGCACCGTTTGAAACCCCGCCAGGTCGTCCCTTGGCGGGGTTTCTTCCTGCACCACTAACTTAGACGCCGCACCCAAGCCTTCTTACCGATCCGTAAGGCGGCAGACATCCGCCCGCAAAAGGCGGAGCGCAACTTCACTTGGACGACGGCGGACAGCCTGGGAGGAAGCACAATGTCGAAAATTTTGAGCACGGCAGTTGTTGCGGGACTTTTGTTTGCCCTTACGGCTCCGGCCGTCGCGGCGGATGCGCCGAAGACGAAGACGGAGTGCGACAAGCTGACCGACATGAAGTGGGATTCTAAGACCAAGACCTGCGTGAAGAAATGAAGCCGTTCAGCCCAGGACGTCGGCCTTGCATCGTGGCTATTGTCGGGCTCATCACTCGCCGTTTCTTCACATACGCTAAACCACTGCCCAGGTTCATGTGACCCGCCCTCCTGTCTTCTTCGATCCCACCAAGCGCCGCTCGGTCATCCTCGGCTCGCTTGGCTGGATCGTGTCCGTTGTCAGCACGATTGTGCTCCTGGCATTCGTGGCGAGCCTGCTCTTCCTTCCGAACGTCTCCGTCCTTCGCCTCGACCCACCGCGCAAGCGCTCCGCGCTGGCGGACGCGAAGGATATCGCCCAGCGACGTGAATTACTGCCGGCGGCACGGCGTCTTGGAGACGCCGCGCGGTCAAGAACGACTCTCCCGAAATGGGCAGTCAAACAGACGATGCCCACAGCCTCCACAAAGCAGCTCATGGCGGCGCGCGAACGCGCTGACAGCCGGCCTTTGACGATCGGTTTCTACGTGACGTGGGACGACAGCAGCTTTGCGTCGCTGGAGACGGCGCTGCCGAAGCTCGACTGGGTGGTGCCAAGCTGGCTCGAGCTTACCGGATCGGACATGGAGCTGAAGACCGGAGTTGATCAGAAATCAATCGACCTTCTGCGCAAGCAAAAGCTGCCACCGAGCATTCTGCCGATGCTGCAGAATGCCACCGACGGCAAATGGGATGGTCCCGGTCTCGCACGCCTGTTGGCTGATCCCGTCAAGCGCCAAGCCCGTCTTGCGAGCCTCGTTACCTTTCTCGAGGCGAACTCGGCACAGGGCCTCGTAATTGACTTCGAGGAGGTCCCCAAAGACGCACATAGTAATTTTCTGACGTTCTTGCACGAGCTGCGCGCTGCCTTTGCGCCGCACGGATGGCTGCTCGCAATCGCTGCGCCTTTCGACGATCCCGAGTGGACGTATCGCAGCTACGGCGCAGCGACCGACTATCAAATACTCATGGCCTACGACGAGCACTTCGAGGAAGGCGCGCCCGGCGCGATCGCGTCCCAATCGTGGTTCGTGGACAAGCTCAGCCGCAGAATGAAGGAGCTGGACCCGGTCAAGACGATCATCGCTATTGGCAACTACGGCTACGACTGGGCCGAAAAACCGCCCGCCGTCGATATGACCTTCCAGGAAACGGTCCTCACCTCGAAGGAGTCAGACGCGCCGATCGTGTTCGATCCGCAAACGCTTAATCCTCATTTCGACTACCAGGAGGACGACGGCAGCATCCATCACGTCTGGTTTCTCGATGCCATAACCGCGCACAATCAGATGCGGGCTGCGGACGTGTTTCGTCCCAGGGGCTATGCCCTGTGGAGGCTCGGGTCCGAAGACCCGTCGATCTGGTCGTTGCTCGGCCGGCCGTATAATGCAGAGATCCCCGCGGAACTCGCCACGATCGTTCCGGGCAGCGACATCGACATCGAGGGTCAGGGCGAAATCCTAAATATCGCGGCCGAACCCGCAAACGGCGCCCGAACCTTCGAGACCGACAGCACGCATCGAGTTATCGTGTCGGAGGCGTTCACGAAGATCCCATCGACCTATGTCATCCGCCGCTCCGGCTGGGTGCCGGGAAAAGTAGCGCTCACCTTCGACGACGGCCCCAGCTCCGAGTGGACGCCGAAAATTCTCGACATCCTGAAGCAGAAGGGCGTCAAGGCGACGTTCTTCATCGCCGGCACCAACGGGGAAACGAATCCGAGCCTCGTCCAGCGCATCCTTGCCGAGGGTCATGAGATCGGGAATCACACCTTCACCCACCCAAATCTGGGAGAAGTGCCTCCCGAGGTCGCCCGGCTCGAGATCAACGCGACCCAGCGGCTCGTCGAGGCATTGACGGGACGGTCAATGCGCCTCTTCAGGCCACCGTTCTTCGGGGACGCGGAACCGACCACTCCAAGCGAGATCGCACCTGTCAAACTGGCTCAGTCGCTCGGCTACGTGACAGTCGGGCTGAGGGTAGACCCGGACGATTGGCAAGAGCCGTCCGCGGACCTGATCGTGCAGCGGATCCTGGACCGCATGGCCGACACCAACCCGGAAACGCGCGGCCAGATCGTCCTGCTGCACGATGCCGGAGGCGACAGATCTCACACGGTCGCTGCATTGCCTCGCATCATCGACGCACTGCGCGCGAAGGCTCTGGAGATCGTCCCGGTATCGGCGCTGGCTGGCTGGACATTCGACCAGGTGATGCCGTCGCTTCCGTCGGAGGACCACTCTGCAATCGTCAACTGGTACGTGTTCATCACCGCAAGCTGGCTGCAAGCCGCCATGCATTGGCTGTTTGCGCTCGCAATCGCCCTTGGGCTCGCGCGCCTCGTCGCGCTATGCGGCTTGGCTATTTGGAGCAGCCGGAAAGCCGTTCCTCCGCCGCCGCTTTCGGCGAGCGACGGCCTCACCGTTTCCGTTTTGATTCCCGCTTTCAACGAAGCCAAGGTCATCGCCGCCTCGGTGGAAGGGATTCTTGAGAGCTGCCACGCAAGCCTGGAGGTCATCGTCATCGATGACGGGTCGACCGACGGCACCAGCGATGTCGTGCGCGAGCGCTTCGGGAGCGATCCGCGGGTGACGCTCATCACAGTCCGCAACGGAGGCAAGGCGAGAGCCGTCAATATGGGATTGGCTTCTTCGCACGGCGAGGTTGTCGTCGCTCTCGACGCCGATACCCATTTTGAACCCGACACCATTGCGCGCCTCACACGGTGGTTCGGCGACAAATCGATTGGCGCCGTCGCCGGCAACGCCAAGGTCGGCAACCGGATCAATCTGCTGACCCGTTGGCAGGCGCTCGAATACATCACCGCGCAAAATCTGGAACGTCGGGCGTTGGGAGCCTTGGATTGCATAACGGTCGTCCCGGGTGCCGTCGGCGCCTGGCGCAGATCCGCATTGGTCGAGCTCGGCGGTTTCCCGACGGACACCCTTGCCGAGGATCAGGACCTGACCATTGGCATACAGAAAGCCGGCTACCGGGCGATCTTCGATCCGGATGCCGTGGCTTGGACAGAGGCGCCGGACACAGTCGCCGGGCTTGCGAAGCAGCGTTTCCGCTGGGCATTCGGGACATTGCAATGCCTGTGGAAGCACGCGGACGTCACGCTGCGTCCTCGGTATGGCGCGCTCGGTCTCGTCGCGCTTCCTCAAGCGTGGCTGTTCCAGATCCTCCTAGCGCTCATCTCGCCGTTCGTTGATCTGCTGCTCATCGTGCAGCTCGTCGCCGCTGCCTCCGACTATCTGCAGCACGGCGCACAATTCGATCCGACGAACCTCGAGGTCACGCTTTTCTACTACGCGATCTTCATTACGGTCGACATTGCAACGGCCGCAGTCGCGTTCCTGTTTGAGAGGCGCGAGAACTGGCAACTTCTTTGGTGGCTCGTTCTGCAGCGGTTTGGCTATCGCCAGCTTCTCTATTACGTGCTGGTAAAATCCGTCAGCACGGCTGCCAAGGGCCATCTCGTGGGTTGGGGCAAGCTTGATCGCAAAGCCACCGTGACTCCTGGAAATATCTAACAGAGCGCAGAGCGGCTCGATTTGCCGACGCCGGTGCTACAGAACGACCACGTCAACGTCGGCGTTGGCGACTTTGATCGGCGGCACCAGATCCGGATTGTTGTCGAGCAAATGCAGCAATGCGTCCACGCGATGCGCGGAGGCGCGCCAGACTTCTCTTGTGTCGCGGTTGGCCGGCTCGCGCAGCACCGCCTTGCGAATGGCGAGAAACTCTCTCAGGAATTCCTTTTCGGAACGGACACCGACACCGCCGGTCGCACCCAGGGTCCGTTTGAGGATCGCGGACAGGGAGTCCGGATCGCCGCTCGCGCCGTGCTGCAACCAGGTATCGTAGAAGATCGATTTGCCGATGGCTGAGGTGACGCGAGCCGCGGCGGCGGCTTTCAGCGCAGGTCGGAAGTAGAGCTTGTCGGCTTCCTCATCGCAGGCGATGCCGAGATATTCCGAGGCCTTGACTTCTTTCTGCCACGCGGCGGCGAAACCGGTCAGCGCCTGCCTTCCCGTCGCGACGGGCGGCAGATGAATCAGAAAGCGCTTCAGGTCTGTGTCCGGCACAAACTGGGCGTAGCGCTCGATGACCTGGGCGACCTCATTGTTGTAGGTGCAGAAGCCATATTGGGTGGCCGTATAGCCCCGACCGTCGCCCAGATCCTCAACATAAGCGTAATCGGGGTCGGGCCCGCCGACTTCGAACACGTTCGTGATCGCTTTGATCCTGCGCACGAGATCTGCGTCGGATGCGGGTTCAGTGTTATGAGGCATTGGCATGCCGATCGCGTTGAGGGGAGTGGCTACTGGATCGTGGCCGGGACCGACAGCAAGAGCGCGGACGCCCTTCGCGCCAGCAAGAATGGCAATCAGGCAAGTCCGCCCTGCCAGACGCAAGAAATCCCGGCGGCTCTTATGCATGACAACCTTCTAGCCACTTAAGCTTTCTGCGCCCTAAGGCCAATGGCCGGTCTTTGGACCAAATTGATGGCTGCAACGGGTGCCGTCCGGAATGCGGTTGGAATTTGGTGTGGCGCGTTCTCCGG
>JRHI01000678.1_pt1 | contig 34841 bp, 34 predicted proteins | sample 215371 | NCBI WGS metagenome assembly JRHI01 (sample SAMN02929681, study PRJNA255918) | sediment metagenome | biome: cave system; feature: Ice Cave; material: Sediment; isolation source: sediment from deep within a dark volcanic ice cave with no known source of... ...
GTCCTCCACGTCGATCTGGGCACCGGTCTCCTCGACGATCTTGCGAATCATCTTGCCGCCGGGGCCGATGACGTCGCGGATCTTGTCGGGGTTGATCTGGATGGTCTCGATCTTGGGCGCCCACTGCGACATCTCGACCCGCGGCGTGGGCAGCACCTCGGTCATGCAGCCCAGGATGTGCAGCCGTCCGACGCGCGCCTGCTCGAGCGCCCGCTCCAGCAGGTCCCACTGCAGGCCCTTGATCTTCATGTCCATCTGCAGCGCGGTGATGCCCCTGGCAGTGCCGGCGACCTTGAAGTCCATGTCACCGAGCGCGTCCTCCATCCCCTGGATGTCGCTGAGGATGGCGGCACGACCGCTGTCGTCGTCGCTGATCAGGCCCATGGCGATGCCCGCCACCGGCGCCTGCAGCGGGACGCCCGCGTCCATGAGCGCCAGGGTCGAGCCGCACACCGAGGCCATCGACGTCGAGCCGTTCGACGACAGGATCTCGGTGACGATGCGGACCACGTAGGGGAACTCCTCGTCCTCGGGCATGACGTTGTGCACCGCCCGCTCGGCGAGCGCGCCGTGGCCGATCTCGCGGCGTCCCGGGGTGCGCAGCGGCCGGGCCTCGCCGACGCTGTAGGGCGGGAAGTTGTAGTGGTGCATGAACCGCTTGAACTCCTCCAGGCCCAGCCCGTCGAGTTTCTGCTGGTCCTGACCGCTGCCCAGGGTGACGATGCTCAGCGCCTGGGTCTGGCCGCGGGTGAAGATGGCCGAGCCGTGGGCGCGCGGCAGCACGCCGACGCGGCACCAGATGGGCCGGATCTCGTCGGTCCGGCGACCGTCGGGGCGGATGCCCTCGTCGAGGATGGCGGTGCGGACCGCCTTCTTGAGCTCCGACTCGAAGGCCTTGGAGAGCTCGCCGCCCCGGTCGGGGAAGCGCTCCGCCAGCTGCTCCTTGCAGCTCGCCTTGAGCGCGTCGAGAGCGGTCTCGCGGGCCGCCTTGTCGCTGTTGCGGGCGGCCTGGCCGATGCGCGAGGCGACGGACTCCTTGACCGCCGCCGCGACCTCGGGATCGATGCTCGCCGAGGGGTAGGTCATGTCCGGCTTGCCGACCTCGGCCCGGATGCGTTTCTGGAACTCCGCCTGGCGCTTGATCTCCTCGTGCGCCATGCGCATGGCGCCGAGCATCACGTCCTCGGGGACCTGCTTGGCGCCCGCCTCCACCATGGAGATGGAGTCGTAGGTGCCGGCGACCACCAGGTCGAGGTCGCTGACGGCGATCTGCTGGAGCGTCGGATGCAGGATCAGGACGCCGTCGATCATGCCGATGCGCGCCGCGCCCACCGGTCCGGCGTGGGGGATGTCGCTGATGGTCAGGGCCAGCGAGGCGCCGAACAGCGCCAGCATGGTGGGGTCGGTCTCCTGGTCCGCGCTGACCACGGTGGCCACCACCTGCACGTCGTTGCGGAAGTCCTTGGGGAAGAGCGGCCGCATCGGCCGGTCGATCATCCGGCAGGTGAGGACGGCGGACTCGGTGGGGCGACCCTCACGCCGCGGGAAGCTGCCGGGGATGCGGCCCGCGGCGTAGAGCTTCTCCTCGAAGTCACAGGTCAGGGGGAAGAAGTCGATGCCCTCACGGGGGCCCTTGGAGGCCACCGCGGTGACCAGGAGCATGGTGTCGCCGGCGCGGACGAAGACGGCGCCGTTGGCCTGCTCGGCAACATGGCCGAGCTCGACATGGAGGGTGCGGTCGGCGAACGAGGTCTCGTAGATCTTGGGGTTTGGGTCAGCCATTGCTGAAACGGGTCTCCGGGAGTGAATGGACCGGCCCGGGTGACCTACGCCGTGTGCAGGGACCTCCGGCACCGCCGGGGGTGAGGTGTTGGTGAGGGCGGGCCGGGGACGGGCCGCGCGCCATGACCCGGGGGTCGGCTGCAACGGCGCCGCGCGGCGCGGCTCTCACCAACGTCTCACCATGCGATGACGGGCTGGGCCTTGAACGGATCGAAGGCACCCGGCCGGGGAAAACGTCGGATGTGCACGACTGTGTCGTGATCGGTTGGTTGAGCCCACGCCTCAGCGGGGCCTGAGGCCCTCCTGAGGGGTGCTGCCGGTTGTCAACGCTGAGCGCAAATCGTGTCTGCCGCCCTACCGCCGCAGGCCGAGCCGGGCGATGATGGCGCGGTAGCGCTGGACGTCGGTCTTGTTGAGATAGTCGAGCAGCCGGCGCCGCTTGCCGACCAGCTTGAGCAACCCGCGCCGCGAGGCGTGGTCCTTGGCGTGGGCCCGCAGGTGCTCGGTGAGCTCCTTGATGCGGTCGCTGAGAATGGCGATCTGGACCTCGGCGGAGCCGGTGTCGGTCTCGTGCCGGCGATGGGTCTCGATGATCGCCGTCTTCTCGGGCGTGGACTTGTGCTCGGACATGGGTGGGGGGTGCCTCCGGATGGGGCTCGTGGCCGTCGCCATGCAGGGGGTGGACCGCCGCGCGCGGAGGGCGCACAGAGACGGCGGGACTCCCCGCAGGTCACCAGCCACTATACGACAGGGGCCCCGAATCGACACCCGCAGACGGTGCCGGTCAGCCCTGACGCGGCGCACAGAGCCCGATCGCAGACGGCAGGAGGTCGACCAGTGCCGGCGCCCGGCCCACCAGCTCGCCGTCGACGTCGAAGCGGAAGGGCACCCTGTCCAGCGGCGTGATCCTGACCTCGCGGCCGCGCAGCGCCACGATGCCGGGCTTGCCGATGTGCTCACCCCGGTAGATCGACCGCGAGTCGAGCAGGGCGCGGATCCGCGGGATATCGCCCAGGATCACGATGTCGAGGAGCCCGTCGTCGAGACGGGCTCGCGGTGCCACCTGCATGCCGCCGCCGAAGCAGCGGCCGTTGGCCACGACCACGTTCTGCATGCGTCCCTCGATGGGGGCGCCGTCGACCTCGACCCGGCAGCGCCGGCGCCCGAAGGCGACGATGGCCTGGACCGATGCGACATAGAAGGTCAGGGTGCCGCCCAGCCGCTTGGCGCCGGCGTTGGCGCGCGCCACCACCTCGCCGCCCAGCCCGCAATCGGCGATGTTGACGAAGTGGCGGAGGCCGTCCGGGGGGTCCTCGAGGTAGCGGATGCGGCCGACGTCGATACGCCGCTCATCGCCGCGGGCGAGCAGCGCGGCGGCCGCGGCGTGACCGAACGGGATGCCGGCGGTCTTGCGGAAGTCGCCGCCGGTCCCGCTCGGCACCATGCCGAGGACGGCGTCGGCCCGGACCGGGCCGAGCTCGTCGAAGAAGCCGTTGAGGACCTCGTTGAGGGTGCCGTCGCCGCCCACCGCGACCACCCGCCGGTAGCCGGAGCGCAGCGCCTCGCGGGTGATGTCGGTGGCTTCGCCGGGGCCGCGGCTGAAGCGCTCGTCGTGGTCGACGCCGGCGTCGGCGAGCGCCGCCTGGACGGCCGGCCACTCCCCGCGGGTCCGGCCTCCGGCGCTTGCCGGGTTGACCACGACCAGGGTGCGGTCGTGACCCGGCGCCTCGGTCATCGGGCCACCCCCGCGGCCACGGCCTCGGCCAGCTCGCTGACCGCGATATCGGGCGCCACCACCGCCAGCGCGGCGGCGCAGGCGGCACAGCCGCTCACGACCGGTCTTCCCCCGCGGCGGCGCACAGCGCCCACCAGGCGGTCGAGATAGCCGGCGGCGATCGACGGATGGGTGAGCTCCAGCCCCCCGCCCCGGCCGCCGCAGGGGGTCGCCGCCGGTTCGGTCAGCTGCTCCACGGTGTATCCCGCCGACCGCAGCGCCACCTGCGGCTCCTCCGTCACGGCCAGGTGCCGGGCCAGGAAGCAGGAGTGGTGGAGGAGCACCTCGCGGCCGCAGCCCAAGCCGCCATCGCCCTCGCCGTCTCCCTCGCCGGCGGACGACACCCGCGCCAGCAGCGACGCCAGTGGGAGCACGGCAGGCCCGTCCCCACCGGGCCGCATGTCCACGAGATGCTGGGCGCAGGCGGGCGACTGGACAGCGATCTCGCTGGCGCCGGCCGCCGCCGCCTCATCGAGCACGACGCGGGCAAGTTCGGCGGCCCCGGCCGCGTCGCCCATGGCCCGGGCCACCGCTCCGCAGCAGCGGTGGGTCGCCGCGGGCGGCATCACGCCCACCCCCAGCGCCCGCAGCGCCCGCACCGCCGCGACGGCCGCGCCGGGGCGGCGGCCGAGCACCTCGCAGCCGGCCACCAGGACCACCGTCCCGCCGTCCGCCGCCTCGCGGATGGCGACCAGCGCGGCATCGGGCCGCTCCCAGCGGGGCGGGTCCTCAGCCACCAGAACGCGTCCCCCGGCGGCCTCGGTGACGGCGCGGCGCGCCATCTCGGGAGCCGCACCGGCCTCCCAGATCGCCGCACGCACCGCCCAGGTGAGCACCGGTGTCTCCACGCCCTCGACCTCGCAGGGAACCGTGCAGGCGCCGCAGGTGGCGCAGGCGTAGGCGGCGCCCGCCAGCCCCGGGGTGGCGAAGCCGGCGCCCCCGGCCTCCGCCGAGCGCTGCGCCGCCATCGCCTCATGGGCGTGGCCCCAGGGCTGGTGCCGCTCGTTGCGGGTGACCTCCAGCGTCGGGCAGACGCCGCGACACATCTTGGGGCAGCTGCTGCAGCGCGCCGCCGCCAGCCGCATGTCGGCGGCCAGGGTCATCGCCCCTCCCCCACCCTGCCCATCTCCAGCGCGTCCTCCCAGAMACCCGGATTGGCGATCCCGGCCGGGTCCAGCGCCCGCCGGACCCGGCGCAGCACCTCGACGGCGCCGTCCCCGAGGTCGGCGCCCAGCCACGGTGCCCGCGCCAGGCCGGCGCCGTGGTGGTGCGCGACGGTGCCGCCGGCCTCGATCACGGCGGCCATCGCCTCCGCCCAGAGCAGGCGGTGGAGCGCCAGGGAGCCCGCCTCCTCGCCACCGCCGGCGAAGCTGAAGTAGAGGCAGGCGCCGTCCGGGTAGCCATGGCTGAGGTGGCAGAAGGTGAGCAGCCGGGTGGCCAGCCGGTCGCGGACGCCGCGCCAGACGCCCGCCAGCCGGGGCCAGGGGGCCGCCACCTCGATGGTGTCGATCACCGTGCCCGGCTCGGGCAGGTAGCGCGGCATCTGGAAGCTGATGCTGTACCGGCGCGGGTACCAGGCCTCGACCGGACCAGGGCCGAGGGCGCGCCCCGACGCCTCGCGGCAGATCGCGGCCAGCTCCTGGGCCTCGGCACGCGCCACGCGCTCACGCCCCTCGCACGAGGTCAGCAGGAGGGCGCCGCCTGCCAGCGAGTCGCCGTCAAGGCCGAGGTGGTGCACCTGCAGCGCCGTGTCGTCGGGGTCATAGAGGCGGAGCAGGGCGGGGCGCAGCCCGGCGCGCATCAGCTCGCGGACGGCAGCGATCCCCTCTGGAAAGGAGGGCATCAGGAAGGCGGCGTCGATGCGTGCCGGGGGCAGCGGGTGGAGGCGCAGCGTGGCCTCGACGATGGTTCCGAAGGCGCCCTCGCTGCCCAGGAAGAGGCGGCGCAGGTCCGGTCCGGCGCCCGCGGCCGGCTGGGCGGGGAGATGGACGTCGGTGCCGTCCGGCAGCACCACTCGCAAGCCGGCGACGCGGTCGTCGATCCGGCCGTATCGCGTGCTCAGCTGGCCCGCCGACCGGGTCGCCAGGAAGCCGCCCACGGTCGAGCAGGGCAGCGAGCTCGGGTAGTGGCCGAGGCTGTGCCCACGGGCGTTGGCCGCCTCCTCCAGGCCCAGCCCGAGGATGCCGGGCTGGATCCGCACCCAGCCGGAGTCCAGATCCCACTCCAGGACCCGCGCCATCCGCTTGAGGTCGAGGACGACGCCTCCGCGGGTGGGGATGGCGGCGCCGCAGACGCCGGTGCCGGCACCGAACGGGGTGACGGGGACGCCGGCGGCCGAGCACGCTCGGTAGACGGAGGCCACGTCGCCGGCACTTCCCGGCCAGACCACGGCGTCCGGCGGCGGCAGCGGGTCGCCGCCCCGGTCGCGGAGCAGCGCGTAGGGCCAGAGGTCGTGGCTGACCGCCTCGCGGTCGGGCAGCGCCACGCTCACGGAGCCCTCGCCGAGGCTGTCTCGCAGCCGGTCGAGGAGCGAATCCGGGAAGGGGGCACGGGTCCAGCCGGCGGAGAGCACGGCCGCCGATGCTAGTCCACCGCCGGTGGGGCCGTCCGGCATCTCCGTCGCCCGACCGAGGCGGGCGGGTGGCCGGACACCGGAAGATGGAGGTATGCCCCCCGACGTGGCCACGGTGGCCGCCACTCCCGCCGCCGCACGCGCCGACACCCCCAGCGGCGCTCGCCGGCCGGCCGCGCCCCCGCCGCCGGAGATCCCGCGCTGGCGCGAGGTCGTCGCCGAGGGGCGGCTCGGGATCACCGTCGGGCTCTGCGTCGTCGAGCTGCTCGCCGGCATGCAGATGCTCATCACCAGCGCCACCATGCCCCGGGTCCTCGACGACCTCGGCGGCCTGGAGTTCTACGGCTGGATCTTCAGCGGCTTCTCCCTGGCCGGCCTCGCCGCCATCCCGCGTGCCGGCCGCGACTCCGACCGGCGCGGCCCGCTCCGGCCGCTGGCCGAGGCCATGGCGGTCTTCGCCGTCGGCACCCTGCTCGCCGGGCTGGCGCCCTCGATGCTGCTCCTGGCGGCCGCCCGCGTCGTCCAGGGGTACGGAGGCGGCGCGCTCTACACCATCGCCTACGGCGTGGTGGCCAGGGCCTACCCCGCGCGCGTCCGCGCCCGGATGATCGCCGCCCTGACTCTGGTGTGGGTGATCAGCGGCCTGGTGGCCCCGGCTCTCGGCGTGGCCATGGCGACCACGATCGGCTGGCGCTGGAGCTTCCTGGTGTCGCTTCCGCTGGTGGCGGCCGCCGCGCTGCTGGTGCTGCCCAGGCTCACCGCCCTGCCGGGCGACCCCTCCGCCGGCGGCCGGCTGCCGGTGCGCTGGCCGGTGCAGCTGGCTGTTGGCGTGGGGCTGGTGGTCGCGGCGTTGAGCACCCCGGCATGGTGGAGCCCGGTGGCCGGGGTCGGCGGCGCGCTCCTCACCCTGCAGTCGTTGCGCCGGGTGCTGCCCGCCGGCACGCTGACCGCGCGTCCCGGACTGCCCGCCTCCATCGCCCTGGCGTTCTTCACCGGCCTGGGTTTCTTCACCGCGGACGCCTACATCACCCTGTTGCTCACCGGCGCCCGGGGCCGCAGCGTCGGTGAGGCCGGCGTCGCGGTCACGCTGGCGGCGCTCAGCTGGTCGGCCGGCAGCTGGTGGCAGTCGCGTGCCGTCCTGCGCCGCTCCCACGTGGCGCTGGTCCGGCTGGGGGCGGCCCTGCTGGCCATCGGGCTCCTGGGCACCACCGCGGCGCTGATCGACCTGCCCCTCTGGCTGGTGTATGTCGCCTGGCTGGTGGCGGGGCTGGGCATGGGGATCGCCTACCCCACCCTCCTCCTCGCCTCCATGGGCACCGCCGAGGCGGGGGCGGAGGCGACCGTGGTGGCGGCGCGCTTCGTCGGCGGACGTCTGGGGATGTCGCTGGGCACCGGTCTGGGCGGCGTCTCCCTGGGCCTCGCCGTGGCCGTCGGTGCGCCCATCCGCGCCGGCCTCGCCGGTGCCTTCATGCTCGCCGTGCTCGCCGCGCTGGCCAGCATGGCCCTGGCCGGCCGGCTGGCAGGCGGTTCGTCCCCGGCGCCTGCTGGGTAAGAACTGCCCATGGTCATCGACGTCACCGAGCTGAGCTTCGAGCAGGAGGTGCTCGAGGGTTCCCGCGACCGCCTCGTCGTGGTCGACTTCTGGGCCGCTTGGTGCGCGCCCTGCCGCGCCCTGGGGCCGGTCCTCGAAGCGGTCGCCGCCGCCCACGAGGGGGAGATGGTCCTGGCCAAGGTGGACGTGGACGCGAGCCCCCGGCTGCAACACGCCTTCGGCGTCCGCGGCATCCCGGCCGTCAAGGCATTCCGTGGCGGCCGCGTGGTGGCCGAGTTCACCGGTGCCCTGCCTCGGGCCGAGGTGGAACGCTGGGTCGCGGCCCTCCTGCCCTCCGAGGCCGATCGCCTGGCGACGGATGGCGACGAGGCGTCGCTGCGGGCCGCCATCGACAAGGATCCCGGCCACGCCGGCGCCCGGACCGCGCTGGCCCGCCTGCTCATCGCCCGCGGCGGGCTCGACGAGGCAGCCGTGCTCCTCGACCCGGTTCGGGACGACCGGGTCGCCGCCGGCCTGCTGGCGCGCCTGGAGCTGGCCCGCAGCGCCGACGGCGACGGCGCCACCGTCCTGCCGGGCGACGACGGCGCCACCGACCTCGATCAGTTGCTGGTGCTGGTGCGCCAGGGACAGGGCGAGCGCCGGGAGCTGGCTCGCCGCGCCCTGGTGGGCCGCTTCGCCGAGCTGGGCGACGACGATCCCCTGGTGGCCGAGTTCCGCCCCCGGCTGGCGTCCGCTCTCTACTGACGGCGGCCGTGCGTGGCAACCGGGTGCGATAGGCTTCGGGACCGGTTCAGCCCGACTCTGGAGCTCTCCCATGCGGCACTGTCCCGCCCTGCTCGTCGCCGCCCCGCTGGCGGCCGCGACGCTGCTGCTCACCGGCTGCGGGTCGAGCCCGCTGCTGGTCACCAGCGCCCCCGTCGCCTCGACGACCTCCTCGGCAAGCTCGACCTCGACGCCGTCCACCTCGACCACGTCGAGTGACAGCACCAGCAGTAGCAGCAGCAGTTCCTCGTCGAGCAGTGGCCTCAGCGCCTCCCACGACCCCTGCCAGCTGCTCACCCTCGCCGACGTCCAGAGCGTCCTGGGTGGATCGGTCACCAAGGTGAGCTCGACCTCGAACGTGTGCGCCTACGTGGATTCGGGCTCGGGCATCGCGGTGGCGCTGAGCACTGCTGACCTGCCCGGCGGCACGGCGGCCGCCAACGCCGCCGTCAAGGCGGCCGCGGGAACCGCGGGAGGCACGGTGACCAACGTCGACGGCCTCGGCGATGCGGGCGCCGCCTCCGGCTCGGCCGGCAAGTCACTGGTGGCCTTCGAGAAGAGCGGAGCCCTGGTGGTGGTGGTCGTCCAGGCCACGTCCAGCCCCGACGGCCCCGCCAAGGCCCTGGCGCTGGCCAGGCTGGCGTCGGCCAAGCTCTAGCTTCGACGGCGGCGTCAGCGCGCCTCGGCCGGCACCCAGGGCCGCCCCAGCAGCTCGGCCGCGAGGGCGGTGTCGCCACCCGCCAGGGCGTCGCGCACCCGTGTCGAGGAGATCGGCCCCGACCCGTCGCGGAGCGGCTCGACGGCCTCCACCTCGAATCCGGCCCGGGACCCGAAGGCGCGCAGGAAGGCGAGGTCGCCCTGACGGCGATGGCCGAGGGCGAAATCCGGTCCCACCACCAGGCGCCGCAGCGCGAAGGCCGCGATCAGCCGGCGGCAGAAGGCGTCTGCCGACCAGCGGCTCATCGCCAGATCGAAGCGGAGCACGACCAGGCGATCGACGCCGGCCGCCTCCAGCAGCGCCGCCTTCTCCACCAGGGTGGTGAGCTGCGGCGGGCAGTTGCCGGGCTGCAGCACGCAGCGCGGGTGGGGGTCGAAGGTGACCACGCCCGCCTCGCCGCCGTCGGCATGAGCGCCGGTGACGACCCGGTCGAGGAGAGCGCGGTGGCCGACGTGGACACCGTCGAAGTTGCCGATGGTGACCCAGGCCGGCGGGCCTCCGGCGCGCGCCCCGCCCTCGGGGAGCCCGTCCTCGACGCGCATCAGCGCCCCGCCAGCACCTTGGCGGGGGTGAACAGGCCCCCGGTGAGCTCGCCGATGGCGAGCAGGTCGCCGTCGGCGTCGTGCGCCCTGGCCAGGCCGGTCATCCGCGGCGAGGGCAGCCGGGGCACCCAGACCGCCTGGCCGCGCGAGACCTGGAACGCCAGCGGAGGCACCAGGTCGACCCGGGGGAGGTGTTCCACCGCCGCCCAGGTGGGCAGCAGCGCCGAAGCCGGGTCGGCCAGCTCGGCCAGCCGATCGGGGCTCACGGCCCGGTCGAGCGTGAGCGTCCCGTAGGCGGTGCGCACCAGCCAGCTGAGCAGCCCGCCGGTGCCGAGCGCCTCGCCGAGGTCGTGCGCCAGCACCCGCATGTAGGTCCCCTTGCCGCAGAGGACATCCAGCTCCGCCTCGGCGACGGGGCCGGGCCGGAAGGAGACCAGCTCGATGGACTCGATGCGGGCCCGGCGCGGCTCGCGCGTCACCTCGACCCCCTGGCGGGCCAGCTCGTAGAGGTGGCGTCCCTCGTGGCGGACGGCGGAGTGCATCGGCGGCACCTGGAGGATGTCGCCGGTGAACCGCGGCAGCAGCGCCTCCACGTCTCCGGCGGCGAGCGCCGAGGCGTCGGCTCCCGCCCCCACCTCGCCCTCCAGGTCCATGGTGTCGCTGCGCTCGCCGAGGCGGACCCGGCAGTGGTACCGCTTGGCCTGGGAGTGCAGGTAGTCGACCAGCCGGGTGGCGTTGCCGACGCACACCGGGAGCACGCCTGTGGCCATGGGGTCGAGGGTGCCGGCGTGGCCGACCCGCCGCTCGCCGAGCGCGCGGCGCACCTCGCGGACGGCGTCGAAGGACGTCATCCCCTGGGGCTTGTCGAGGATGACGACGCCGTGGACCAGGGCGGGAGCGCGGCCGCGACGGCGGCCGGCTGCCGGTGGCGGCGGCGTGGCGACGGCGGCCCGGTCGGCGCCCGGCGCGCCCTCCAGCGTGGCCGTCACCCGACCTCGGCGGGCGCCGGGACACCCGCCGGAGGAGCTGTCAGCGAGCGGGCCAGGGGGAGCACCTGCGCCCGGGCCTCGGCCAGGCCGACCGGCAGCTCGGCGCCCGCCGCCCGACGGTGGCCGCCGCCGCCGAAGGGGATGGCGATGGCGGTGGCGTCGATGTCGTCGCGGCTGCGCACGCTGATCTTGGTGACCTCGGGGCCGAGCTGCTTGAAGAGCAGCGCGACCCGGATGCCATCGATGCTCTGCAGCTCGTCGATGACGCCCTCGCTCTGGACCATGTCCGCGCCGGCCTCGGCGATCATCGCCTGGGTCACCTCCGACCACACCAGCCGGCCGCCCAGCTCGAGGCGCAGCGCGGCCACGGAGAGCGCCTCCAGCCGGGTCATCGACGGCGGCTTGCTCATGTAGCTCTTGAGCGCCACCCAGGCGGGATCGGCGCCGAGGGCCACCAGGTCGGCGGCGAGGCGCAGCGCCGCCTCGTCGGTGTTCTCGTGGCGAAAGCCCCCGGTGTCGGTGAGCAGCGCCGCGTAGAGGTTGGTGGCCGCGTCGGCGGAGATGGGCATGCCGAGGGCGCGGAGCAGCGAGTAGACGACCTGGCCGCTGGCGCTGGCCCTCGGCTGGATCAGGTTGACCGTGCCGAAGAGGGTGTTGCTGACGTGGTGGTCGACGTTGACCACGGGCAGGTTACCGCCCTCGACCAAGGTGCGCTTCTCGGCGAAACGGCCGGTGGTGGCGCAGTCGAAGGTGAAGACGGCGTCGATGCGCTCGGGCGCGGTCTCCAGGCTCTCGAACCCGGGCAGGAAGGTCAGCAGATAGGGCGGCGGGTCAGGCACCACCGGATGCGGGACCTTGCCGATGGCGCGGAGGGCGGCGGCGAAGGCCAGGGCGCTGCCCAGGCTGTCGGCGTCGGCGTCCTTGTGGGCCAGGCAGACGATGTGCTCGGCCCGGTCGAGGATGCCGCGGATCGCCGGCAGCACCTCCTCGAGAGTCGGGAATGTCGGAGACGACTGGGCTGGGCTCACGCCTCACCCTCCTTGCCGGTTGCGGCCGTGTCGGGCAGCGCATCCCCGTCTCCGGCCGGATCGGCCGTGACCCCCAGCTGGCGCAGCGTGGCGCTCACCCGGATGCTGTAGGCGATCGACTCGTCGAGCTCGAAATGCAGGTGCGGAATCACCTTGAGGTTCTCCAGCAGGTGGCCGAGCTCGCCGCGCAGGTAGCCCTCGGCGTGGCGCAGCGCCGCCACGCAGGTGGCGCGCTCCGCGTCCGTGCCGATGGCGCTGACCAGCACCCGCGCCGACTTGAGGTCGCGGGTCAGCTTGACGCTGCTGACGGTGGCCAGGCGGACGCGCTCGTCCTTGAGGCCGGTGACCATGATCGAGCTCAACTCCTGGCGCAGCTGCTCGGCCACCCGGTCGATCCGCGAGCCCCGGCCGGTGCCGTGGCCCACGACCGCGCGGCGTTCCCTCACAGGTTCTGCTGCTCGATGACGTAGGCCTCGACGATGTCGCCCTCTTCGAACTCGGTGAAGTCCTCGACGGTGATGCCGCAGTCGAAGCCCTGGGTGACCTCGCGGACATCGTCCCGGAAGCGGCGCAGGCGGTCGATGCGAGCCTTGACCACCTCGGTGCCGCCGCGGAGCACGCGGGCGATGGCGTTGCGGGTGATGCGGCCGTCGGTGACGTTGGAGCCCGCGATGGCGTTCTTGCCATCGACCTGGTAGACCTTTCTGACCTCGGCGCGACCCTGGAAGACCTCGGCGAAGACCGGCTCGTAGAGGCCCTTGATGGCCCGCTCGATGTCGTCGGTGACCTGGTAGATGACGTCGTAGAAGCGCACGTCGACCCCGAGCCGCTCGGAGGCGGCCTTGGCGGACACGTCGGGACGCACGTTGAAGCCGATCACGATGGAATCGGTCACCGCCGCCAGGTCGACGTCGGACTCGCCGACCGGCCCCACCCCGTCGGCGACCAGCTTGACCTTGACCGTCGGGTCGTCGATCTGGGCGATCTGGCCCTTCAGGGCCTCCAGCGAGCCGGCCGCCTCCGCCTTGACGATGAGGTTGAGCTGCTTGGCGCCGCCCTCGGCGACCTGCTGGGCGAGATCGGCCAGGGTGATGCGGCGCACCGGCGCGGCGCGCTGCCGCTCGGCGGCGCGGGAACGCTCGTCGGCGAGGGCGCGGGCCTGCTTCTCGCCGGCCACCACCTCGAGGATGTCGCCCGCCTCGGGCACGTCGTTGAGGCCGGTGACCACCACCGGGGTGCTCGGCCCCGCCTCCTTGACCCGCCGGCCGAGGTCGTCGGTCAGGGAGCGGACGCGGCCGTGGGACTGGCCGGCAACGACGGCGTCGCCGACCCGCAGGGTGCCGTTCTGAACCAGCACGGTGGCGACGGCGCCGCGGCCGCGCTCGGTGCTCGACTCGATGACGGTGCCGACCGCCGCCCGGCTGGGATTGGCGGTGGGCTCGTTGAGATCGCTGGTGAGCAGCACCGTCTCGAGCAGGTCGTCGAGGCCGACGCCGGTGGTGGCGCTGGTGCGGACCACCTCGGTGTCACCGCCCAGCGAGACCGGCAGCAGGCCACGTTCGGCCAGCTGGCCGAGGACGCGGTCAGGGTTGGCGCCCTCGCGGTCGATCTTGTTGACCGCTACCACGATAGGCACGCCGGCGCTGCGGGCGTGCTGGATCGCCTCCTCGGTCTGGGGCATGACGCCGTCGTCCGCGGCCACCACCAGGACGGCGACGTCGGTGACGTCCGCCCCCCGGGCGCGCATGGCGGTGAAGGCGGCATGGCCGGGGGTGTCGATGAAGGTGATCGGCCTGCCCTCGCGGCTCACCTGGTAGGCGCCGATTCGCTGGGTGATCCCGCCGGCCTCGCCGGCGGCCACCTTGGTGTGCCGGATGGCATCGAGAAGGGAGGTCTTGCCGTGGTCGACGTGGCCCAGGATGGTCACCACCGGGGGCCGCACCCTGACCTGCCTGGGATCGTCGCCACTGACGTCGAGCAGCGGGTTGCGCCGCCGCATGAAGGTGTCGCCGTCCTCGGCGCCGGCCGCGGGCGCAGCGCCCTCGAGCTCGGCCTCGAAGCCGAAGTGGTCGGCGACCAGCTCGGCGGTGGCGAAGTCGATGGTCTGGTTGGCCGCCGCCATGACGCCGTTCTCGAGGAGGTACTTGACCACCTCGGCGACGCCGGCGCCGAGCTTCTCGGCCAGCTCCCTGACCGTGATCGACGCCGGCAGCGTGACCTTCTTCATCGTGGCGATGACGATACCTCCTGGTTGGGCGCGGCTCCGGCGACCGCAGCGGTCAACGGCAGTGCGGCGGCCAGCGCGTCGACGTCGATGCGCTCGGCTGTGGTTCGGAATGCTCGTGGCAGGGTGCGGCGCCGGCGGGCCAGCGCCAGACAGTCGGCGGGGTGATCGGCGCACAGGTAGGCGCCGCGTCCGTTGCGGCGGCCGCCGGGATCGACGGCGACGGGCGCGCCGGGCGGATCGACGGGCAGCACCAGCCGCAGCAGCTCGCGCTTGGGGCGCCCGGCCCGGCAGCCCACACAGGTGCGCTCGGGCAGGCGCCGCTCGGTCAGCCGGGTCACTGCGACTCCCCCCGGATGTCGATCCGCCAGCCGGTGAGGCGGGCAGCCAGCCGGGCGTTCTCGCCGCTGCGGCCGATGGCCAGGCTGAGCTGCGAGTCCGGCACCACGACGTGGGCGGTGCGCGTCGCCTCGTCGAGCTCGACGCTGGAGACGGTGGCCGGCCCCAGCGCGCGGGCGACCAGGGTGGCGGGATCGGACGACCAGGCCAGCATCTGCACTTGCTCCTCGCCCAGCTCGCCGACCACGGCGCGGATCCGCACCCCGCGGGGGCCGATGCAGGCGCCCTCGGCGTCGACGCCGCCGGCCGGCGCCTCCACCGCCACCTTGCTGCGCCTGCCGGCCTCGCGGACCAGCGCGCGGATCACGACCTGTCCGGTCGCCAGCTCCGGGACCTCCTGCTCGAGCAGGCGCCGGAGCAGCTCGTGGCGGTTGCGCGAGACCACCAGCACGGCGTCCTTGGGACGGCGACGCACCTCGACCGCGACCACCTTGAGGTGGCGGTTGCGCTCCAGCACCTCGCCGGGCACCTGCTCCTCGGGCGGCAGCAGGGCGGTCAGGTCGTCGACGCGCAGCCACCACAGGCCGTTGTCGTCCTCGCGCTCGACGATGGCGTCGACCAGCTCGCCGCGGCGCGCCCCACCCTCGCGGATGGCGCGCCGCCGCTCCGCCTCGCGGAGCAGGCCGGCGACGGCCGCGCGGATGGCGAGGGCCGACTGCCGCAGCAGCTCGGGACCCTGCGGGACCGGCGCGACGTTGCCCTCCGCGTCGACGCGCTCGAGGTGGACGACGGCGGCCACGGGATCGAAGCGCGCGGTCACCGGCGGCTCGTCCGGGCGCAGGCGCGAGTGCGCCTGGACCACCGCGCGCTCGACCAGGGCGACCAGCTCGTCCGCGCCGGCGCCGGTGCTGGCCACCAGCTCGTCGAGCACCGAGCGCAGTCCCTCCAGGGGTGCGGGTGCCGCGGCCATCACGCTCAGAACTCCACCGCGAGGCGGCCGGCGCGGATGGTCGACACCGGGATCCGCGCCGCCACCTCGCGCCGGCGCTCGCGGACCATGACCTCGACCGCGTCCTCGTCAACGCTCAGCAGCCGGCCCTCGACCACGGTCTCGGAGGCGTCCTCGCCCGCGTCGGCGCCGAAGCGAACGTTGACCAGCCGGCCGATGTGGCGGCGCCAGTCGTCGAGGTCGCGCAGGCTGCGCTCCGCCCCGGGTGAGCTCACCTCGAGGTGGTAGGCGGTCTCGATGGGATCGTAGGCGTCGAGCACCGCCGCCACGGTCCTGCTGGCGCGCTCGCAGTCGTCCAGAGTCACCCCGCCGTCGCGGTCGATGAGCACGCGCAGGATGCGCGTGCCACCGGCGCCGGCCAGCTCGAGGTCGAAGAGCTCGACTCCGACCTGGCCCAGGGATGGCTGCACGAGCTCGCGGATCCGCGCGAGCACGTCATCGGACACTCTGATGGTCACTCCGGACGGGACTGGACGAGGCTTGACGCTGCACGCGGCTCGGACGCGAGAACGCCAGGCTGGGGCAGCCAGCCAGTATACCGCGCCGCCGTCGGGACCCCGATGCCGGCCCGGCGGGTCGACGCCCTCTCAGACCCCGGCGCGCGAGACGCGAGCCGGTCGCACCGGCGGCGGCTCGGGGGTGCGTTCCTTCTCGAACGTCTGCCAGGCGACCAGCAGGGTCGAGGCGTTGAAGATCGAGCTGTAGGTCCCGGTGAGAATGCCGATCAGCAGGGCCAGCACGAAGCCCTGGATGCTGGCGCCGCCGAACAGGACGAGGGCGAGGAGCACGAAGGTGACCGTCAGCGCGGTGTTCAGCGACCGGGTCATGGTCTGCACTGTGGACAGGTTGATGATCTGCTCGAAGGTGTAGCGCGGTCCGGTGCGCAGGTTCTCGCGCACGCGGTCGAAGACCACGATGGTGTCGTGGATGGAGAACGACACCGAGGTGAGGATGGCGGTCACGAACAGGCTGTCAACCTGGCCGAGATCGCTGAAGTGCCCGAGGACGGCCCAGATCCCGGCCAGCACGAAGACGTCGTGGAGCAGCTTGAACAGAGTGCACACGCTGAAGCGCACCCAGCTGATCTGCCGCATGCCGCGGAAACGCAGGGCCAGGTAGACGGCGATCAGCACCGACGACACCAGCACCAGCCAGATGGCGCTGGTCACCAGGCTGCGGGCGATGGTCGGCCCCACCGAGGTCTGTGACACCAGCAGCTTGCCGTTCTTGTCGGAGGAGATGCCGAAGTCGCTCTGCAACTGGGTGGTGATGCCCGCCTGCAGTGGGAGCGCGTCGGGCAGAGTGCGGATGGAGAACTGGTTGGCCGCCTCGGCCTGCACCTCCGGGTGCGCTGTGGACACTCCGGTCACCCTGTTGATGCTGTCCGTCACCTGCTGGGTGGTGGCGGCGCGCCCCAGGGTCACGTCCAGCCGGTTGCCGCCGGAGAAGTCCAGGCCCAGCCGGAAGCCCCAGACCATGATCGCCAGGATTCCCGGGATGATGATCAGCAGCGAGCCGGCGAAGAAGGCGTTGCGGTTGCGGACGATGTCGAATCGTCCCGTCGGCGCCGGCGCCGACTCGGCACGGATGTCGGTGTAGAGCCGCGGGTTGCGCGCCTCCCGGCGGCCCAGCACCAGGGTGAAGAGCGACTGGGTGATGAGGATGGCGCTGAACATGGACACGGCCACGCCGATGAACAGGGTCAGCGCAAAGCCCTTGATGACGCTGCTGCCCAGGAAGTACAGGACGGCGCAGGCGATCATGGTGCTGGTATTGGAGTCCCGGATGGCCGGCCAGGCGCGGCGGAAGCCGGCCTCCACGGCCACGGCGGTGCTGCGGCCATGACGCAATTCGTCGCGGACACGTTCGAAGATGAGCACGTTGGCGTCGACCGCCATGCCCACGCTCAGGACGAAGCCCGCCAGCCCGGGAAGCGTGACCGTCACCGGGATCAGCTTGTAGAGCGCCAGGACGATGAGCGAGTAGAAGATCAGCGCGACGCTGGCCAGCACGCCGGGGAACCGGTAGTAGCCCACCATGAAGAAGATCACCACCAGGAGCCCGACGGCGCCCGCGATGAGGCTGCGCCGCACCGTGTCACCGCCGAGGGTGGCGCTGACCGAGGTGGCCTGCACGACGCCGATGTCGGCGGGCAGCGCGCCGGCCGAGATCTGCGACGCCAGCTGGCCGGCGCTGTCGCTGGTGAAGCCGCCGGTGATGAGCGTCGGCGAGCCGTTGGGGGTGGCGCTGTTGACGGCCGGAGCCGTCAGCACCTGGTTGTCGAGGAAGATGGCGATCTGGTTGAGCGCCCCCGTCTGCGCCACCGCGGCCTTGGTGATCCGCTCGAACTCGCTGCCACCCTTGTCGTCGAAGCTGATCTGGACGGCGAAGGCACCGCCGCCACTGGCCGGGTTGGGGTTGGGCACGACGTCGGCCTTGCTGACATCGGACGCCTGGATGTTGTCGTCGAACTTCCAGTGGTAGCCCGTCGGGTAGGAGGCCGTGTTGCCGAGCTGCCTGGGGTCGTACTTGCCCTGCTGGTCCCGGTTGAGCTCGGCCACCGTCGGCGGCCCCGTCCGGCTGGCGTTGGCGACCGGGGTGGCGAAGTAGAGCCGAGCCGTGGTGCCGAGGACCGACTGCGCCTGGCTGACGTCGACGCCGGGAAGCTGGATGAGCAGCTGGCCATCGCCCTGCTGCGCCACCGTCGCCTCGCTGACGCCGAGGCCGTTGACGCGGTTCTGGAGGACAGTCCTGGACGCGTCGACCGCGGCCTGGAGCTGGGAGGGGCCACCCGGATTGGAGGTGGTGCAGCCCGAGCCCTCGGGGTTGTTGGGCCCCTGGCAGATGGCCACCACCAGCTCGGTGCCACCGCTGAGGTCGAGCCCCTTGTGGATGTAGATGTCCTTGCCGCCGAGGTGTGGCGGCCGGGCCAGTGGGGCGCTGACGCCGATGCCCTGAGTCAGCCTGTAGATGTAGGAGAAGCCGTCCACGAAGATGGCGCCGAGCACCACCAGGGCGACGAAGGCATACCAGTAGCGGTTGAGGCGGACCACGGCGCGGGAGTGTAGCCCAGCATCGTGATCGGCCCGTGAAGCCGATCCGGGCCGAGCTCAGCCGCCCGCCGCCAGCCGGCCGAGGACGTCGGCCCGGTAGGCGTCGAACCCACCCTCGGCGATGGCCGCTCCGGCGCCCGCCATCAGCCGCCCCAGATGGGTGAGGTTGTGCAGGCTGAGCAACCGGTGGACCAGCAGCTCGCCGGCCAGGTGGAGGTGGCGGAGGTAGGCACGGCTGAAGCGCTCGCACGCCGGGCAGGGGCAGTCCGCCTCCAGGGGCCGTGGGTCGTCGCRCATGGCGGCGCGCCGGATGGAGATCCGGCCAGTGCGCGTCAGCGCGGCGCCGGTGCGCGCCAGGCGCGTCGGCAGCACGCAGTCGAACATGTCGACCCCGGCGGCCACCATGGCCAGCAACTCGGCGTCGCTGCCCAGGCCCATGACGTAGCGCGGCAGGGTCTCCGGCAGGAGGTCGAGCGCCGCCACCGCCATGGCCTTCATGAGCGGCGGGGGTTCGCCCAGCGCCAGGCCGCCGATGGCGACGCCGTCGAAGCCGAGACCGGCGATGACTGCCGCCGACTCCCGGCGCAGGCCGGCGTCGAATCCGCCCTGGACGATGCCGAAGAGCAGGTGGCCGTCGCCCGGGTGGACGGCGCGGGCGCGCGCCGCCCAGGCATGGGTGCGCTCGGTGGCCTCCCGGGTCGACGGCTCCGGCGCCCCGAAGGTGACGGGATGGTCGAGCACCATGATGATGTCGGCGCCCAGCCGCGCCTGGGCACGGACCGAGTCCTCGGGGGTCACGCGCAGGCGGCTGCCGTCAAACGGCGAGACGAATGTCGCCCCCTCGTCGTCGAGCGCCGCCACCCCCCGCAGGCTGACCAGCTGGTAGCCACCGGAGTCGGTGAGGATGGGGCCGTCCCAGCCCATCATCGCGTGCAGGCCGCCGAGGCGCTCGACCAGCTCCACCCCCGGCCGGAGCGCCAGGTGGTAGGCGTTGGCGAGAACGATGTCGGCGCCGGTCGCCCTGACCTCGTCGGGATGGCAGGCCTTGACCGTGGCGTTGGTCCCCACCGGCATGAACGCCGGGATGCGGACGCTGCCGTGGGCGGTGGTCAGGGTGCCGGTGCGTGCCCGGCCGTCGCGGCCGGTGAGGGTCAGCGTGCCGGTCGCCGCGTTCACGCGGCGGCGGCGGCGAGGGCGGTCACGGGCGCCCGATGGTAGCTGCCGGGGACCCGGCCGCCGGACCGGCGACCTACACTCCGGCGGATGCGCAGCGCGGTGTTCGTGGCGCCCGACGCGCTGCCGGCGACGCTGCGCTTCGTGGATGCCGCGGTCCGCCTCCCAGGGGTGCGACTGGGGCTGGTCACCGCGGCCCCCGCCAGCGAGATCCCGGCCGAGCTGCGCTCGCTGCTCGCTGGCCACCACCGTCTCGACAACCCCCTCGACCCCAGGGGCATCACCACGGCCATCACCGCGCTCACCGCCCAGCTCGGACCGGTGGACCGTCTCGTCGGCACCCTGGAGCAGTTGCAGGTCCCGCTCGGCGAGGTCCGCGACGCGCTCGGCATCCCCGGCACCGGCGCCGAGGTGGCCGCCCGGCTCCGCGACCGGGGGCGTCTCAGGGCCGTCCTCCGCGAGGCCGGCGTGGCCTGCGCCCGCGACCTGGTGACGGCAGAGGCCGGCGCCGCGCGCCGCTTCGCCGGCGCGGTGGGCTACCCGGTGGTGGTGAGGCCACCCCACGGATCCTGCGGCCGCGACACCCTCCGGATCGACGGCGCGGAGGAGTTGGAGAGCTGGTTGCGCGCCGACCCACCCGGCGCCGATCGGCCGGCGCTGGTCGAGGAGATGCCCGGGGGCGTCGAGCACGCCTTCGACTGTGCGGTCGTCGACGGCCGGGTGGCGTGGTGGTCGGTCTCGTGCCACCTCCCCCCTCCGGCCGAGCTCACCGAGAGCGCCTGGATCCAATGGTCGGCCCTGCTGCCGCGTGACCTGGGAGCCGAGTTCAGCGACGTCCGCGAGCAGGCGGAGCGGGCCATCGTCGCGCTGGGTCTCCGCAGCGGGCTGTGCCACCTGGAGTGGCGCCGCCTGCCCGGCGGCGGCCTGGCCATCACCGGGGTCGGGGCCCGGCCGCCGGGCGCCCCCATGACCTCACTGCTCTGCTACGCCCACGACGCCGACGTCTACTCGATGTGGGCGCGACTGGCCATCCTCGACACCTTCGACGCCCCGGAGCGGCGCTGGGCGGTGGGCGCCGCCTACCTGCGCGGCCAGGGCGGCGGCCGGGTGCGGGCCCTCCACGGGCTCGACCGGATCGGGCGCGACCTCGGTGACATCGTCGTCGAGGCCCGCCTGCCCCAGCCAGGTCAGGCGCCCGCCAGCTCCCATGAGGGCGACGGCTGCGTCATCGTCCGCCATCCCCGGACCGCGGTGGTCGAGGAGGCTCTCGACCGCATCGCCGGCATGGCCCGGATCGAGCTCGCCGGCGAGCCCGGGTGAGCCTGCTCTTCATCTCGCCCGGACACCCGGCGGAGATGCCCTTCTTCGTCCGTGGCCTGGCCCGATCCGGGGCGCGGGTCATCGGCCTCGGCGACCAGCATGCCTCCCAGCTCCCCGAGATGGCACGCGAGCACCTTGCCGAGCACTGGGAGGTGGAGTCCCTCGACGACGCCGACGCCGTCGTCGCCCTGGTCCGCGAGCGCGCCGACCGCGCCGGGATCACTCAGGTCGAGGCCCTCTGGGATCCGATGGTGCTGCCGGCGGCGCAGCTGCGCGAGCAGCTCGGAGTGCCCGGGACAGGCGTCGCCCGCGCCCTGCTGCTGCGCGACCATGGCCGCGTCCTGCGGGCGCTGGATGCCGCCGGGGTGCGGACGCCGCGCGGCGAGGACGAGGCTGACGACGTCGACGAGTTCACCCACGACACCATCTGCGCCGGCGGGCGGATCCTGGTGGAGAACGTCTGCTGGCGCCGCCCCCGGCGCCGGCTGGCCCGGGAGCGCGGCTGGGGCGGCCTACAGACGGTGGCGCTGCGCGACCTCGACGGCCCCGAGCTCGAACCGGGTCGCCGCCTGGGCCGCGAGGTGCTGTCCGCCCTGGGGTTCACCGACGGATTCGCCCACACCGAGTGGTACCGGACCGCCGTCGGTGAGGCGGTGTTCGGCGCGTTCGCGGCCAGCCCTCCCGGAGCACGAACCGTCGACACCATGAACTTCTGCGCCGACTCCGACCTCTTTCAGCGCTGGGCGGAGGCGGTGGTGCACGGCGAGCTCCGCCTTCCCGTGCAGCGGCGCTACAACGCCGCCGCCATCGTCAAGCGGGCCCAGGGATCGGGGCCTGTCCGGCAGATCGACGGGCTGGGCGCGTTGATGGCCGACTACGGCGAGTGGGTCATGGCGCTGGAACTGCTGCCGGTGGGAGCGCCGCGCCGCGACCGCGGGGAGGCGCCGGCCGCCGACGGCATGGTCGTGGTCCGCCACCCCGACCTGCCCACCCTGCTGGAGATCGCCGATCGGTTCGGCACCGAGCTCCGGCTGCGTGCCGGTTAGCTGCCGGCTCGCCCTCGGGGGCCCTGGCGCCAGCAGAGCATGCAGTCGCCAAAGCTGAGGAACCGGTAGCCGGCGCCCAGGGCGTGCTCGTAGGCCTCGCGCCAACGGTCGCCGACCATGGCGGCGAGGAGGACCAGCAGTGAGGAGCGCGGCTGGTGAAAGTTGGTGAGCAGGCCGTCCACCACCTGTGGGGGCCGGCCCGGTCGCAGATACAGGTCGGTGCTCCCCTCCCCCGCCTCCACCAGCCCGCCGGGCAGTGGCCGGCTCTCCAGCACCCGTGTGGCGGTGGTGCCGACGGCCACGACGCGACCGCCCCGCCGGCGGGTGGCGGCCACGGCGGCGGCGGTGGCGGCGGGAAGGCTGAAGCGCTCGGCATGCATGGGGTGGTCCTCCACGCGGAGGCTGCGGATGGGCGCGAACGTCGCCAGCCCCACCTCGAGGCGGACCCGTGCCGTCTCGACGCCACGCGCCCCCAGCGCCTCCAGCACCGCCGGCGTGAAATGCAGCCCCGCCGTGGGCGCCGCGGCCGACTCCGGCGGTCCGGCCTCGCTGAACAGGGTCTGGTAGCGGCCCGGGTCGTCCAGGCTCTCGCGGATGTACGGGGGCAGCGGGACTGTGCCGGCGCGCTCCACGGCGGTGTCGACGTCGATGCCGTCGGGCGAGGTGACGGTCACCACGCGGGCGCCGGGATGGCCGGGCTGCGGCGCGCCGACCGTCACCCGCAGCCCGCCGGGGGCCTCGACCACAACTCCCTCCCGCAGCCGCCGGCCAGGCCGGACCAGGGCGCTGAACCGGCCGTCGCCCGCGCCCGTGATCCGGCTGAGCAGCAGCACCTCGGCCGCCCCGCCGCCCGGCCGGATGCAGCGCAGCCGGGCGGCGCGCACCCGGGTCTCGTTGACGACCAGCAGGTCTCCGGGGCGGAGCAGGGTGGGCAGGTCGGTGAAGCGCCGGTCCTCGAGGGCCCCCCCCGGCGCCAGGTGGAGCAGCCGGGCGGCGTCGCGCGGCTCCAGTGGGCGCTGGGCGATCCGCGCCTCGGGGAGGTCGTAGTCGAAGCCTGCGGTGAGGGTTCCGGCCACCTCCGCACCACCCTCGCTCAGAGCGGCAGCCGCTCCTGGGGGCCGGCGTCGGGCGGGGACGGCGGTGCGCCCAGGGCGCCCGGCGGCACCGGCAGCCCGAGGTGGCGGTAGGCGTCGGCCGTGGCCAGCCGCCCGGCCGCGGTGCGGGCCAGGAAGCCGAGGCGAATCATGTAGGGCTCGACCACGTCCTCAATCGTGTCGGCGTCCTCGCTGACGCTGACGGCCAGAGTCTGGAGGCCCACCGGCCGCCCCGAGTAGCTGCCGCAGAGGACGCCGAGCACGCGCCGGTCGAGCTCGTCGAGCCCGATCTGGTCCACCCCCAGCACCTCCAGAGCGGCGGCGGCAACTGCCCGGTCGATGCGCCCGTCGGCGCGCACCTGGGCGTAGTCGCGGGCGCGGCGCAGCAGCCGGTTGGCGATGCGCGGCGTGCCCCGGGCGCGGAGCGCGAGCAGCTCGGCGGCGGCGGCGTCGACCTCGACGCCGAGCAGCCGGGCGGAGCGGTGGACGATCGAGGTCAGCTCGTCGACCTCGTAGAAGTCCAGCCGGAGGACGATGCCGAAGCGGTCGCGGAGCGGGCCGCCGAGGACCCCGGCGCGGGTGGTGGCGCCGACCACGGTGAAGCGCTTGAGCGACAGGCGCATGGCCTGGGCTCCGGCCCCCTTGCCGAGGACGTAGTCGAAGGCGAAGTCCTCCATGGCCGGGTAGAGCGCCTCCTCGACCGGGCGGCTGAGGCGGTGGATCTCATCGATGAAGAAGATGTCGCGCGTCTCCAGCCCGGTGAGGATGCTGGCCAGCATGCCCTGGTGCTCGATGGCGGGCCCGCTGGTGGTGCGCAGCTGGACGCCGAGCTCGTTGGCGACGATCTGGGCCAGCGTGGTCTTGCCCAGGCCGGGGGGGCCGTGAAGCAGCACGTGGTCGAGCGCCTCACCGCGCCGCCGGGTCGCCTCCAGCAGGATGTCGAGCTGCTCGTGGAGCCGGCGCTGGCCCACGAACTCGCTGAGCCGGCGCGGTCGCAGCGCGGCGTCCTGGAGGCGGTCCTCGTCCTGGGCCTCGGAGCCGGTCAGGCGGCCGTCGGCCTCGATCATGGCGCCGACACCAGGTCGAGCCGGCGCAGGGCCGCCGTCACCAGCCCGGACACGTCGGCGGCGTCGCCGAGGTCGGAGGCCGCGGCCGTCACCGCCACGCGCGCCTCCGCCTCCCGGAAGCCCAGGCCGACCAGCCCGGCGACGGCGTCGGCGGTGGCCCGGCGTGTGGCCGTCTCGGGGAGAACCGTGTCCCCGGGCAGCGGCAGCCCGTCGAGCTTGCCGCGGAGCTCGAGCACCACGCGTTCCGCCGTCCGCGGCCCGATCCCCGGCACCGTCGCCACCAGCTTGGCGTCGCCCGCCCGGAGGGCTCGCACCATGGTGGGCAGCTCGGCGCGACCGAGGATGCCGAGCGCCGCCCGCGGCCCGATGCGCTCCACGCCGAGCAGGAGCCGGAAGAGGCGCAGCTCCTCCTCGGTGACGAAGCCGAAGAGCCGGATCGAGTCGGCGCTGACCGAGGTGTGGATGTGCAGGGTCACGCCCTCGCGCGGAGAGGAGGCGTCGTGGAGGGCGGCCATGGTGCGCAGGTGGACGCTGACCTCGTAGCCGACGCCGCCGACGTCGATGATCACCGACTGGTCGCCCATCGAGGCCACCCGCCCGGTCAGCAGGGCGATCACGGCGTCACCCTCGGGCGCGGCGCCCTGGGCGCGGCGGCGGTGATGGCAGCGGCCAGTGCGGCGCTGGTGCCCCGGCGCTCGGCGGGGATGCGGTGGGCGCCGGAGACCGAGCCGCCGGCGTGCTCCGGGGAGCGGATGCGGTGGTGGTGGCAGATGGCCACCGCGCAGGCGTCGGTGACGTCGTCGGGACCGGGGATGGACGCCACCCCGAGCAGGGTCTGGGTCATGCGCTTGACCTGCGGCTTGGTGGCGGCGCCGTAGCCGGCCACGGCCTCCTTGACCTGGAGCGGCGTGTAGGCGGCGATCGGCACCTGCGCCCGCGCCAGGGCCAGCAGCACCACCCCGCGGGCCTCCCCGACCAGCATCACGCTGCGCCGGTTGCTGGCCATGAACAGCTCCTCGACTGCGGCCTGGTCGGGCCGGTACCGGAGCAGAGCGCTCTCGACGGCCGAGAAGATCAGCTCCAGGCGCAGCGCGTGCTCGTCGCCGGCCTCGGTCTCGATGCATTCGGCGTGCACCAGCACGAGGGCGCCGGGGCGCCCCTCGACCACCGCCACCCCGGTGCGGGCGATGCCCGGGTCGACGCCCAGCACCCTCACCTCGGACTGCCGGACGGCCGGTTCAGCCGACCGACTCGAGGACGTCGTCGGGGATCTCGGCGTTGGCGAAGACCTGCTGGACGTCGTCGTGGTCCTCGAGCGAGTCGAGCAGCCGCATCACGCTCGGTGCCTGCCTGGCGTCGAGCTCGACCGACTGACTGGCGTTCATGGTCAGCTCGGACGCGGCGATGGCGTGGCCCGCCTCCTCGAGGCTGCGGCGCACCGCCTCGAAGTCCACCGGCGCCACCGTGACCACGACGGCGTCCTCGTCGGGACTGATGTCGCCCTCGGGACCGACGTCGACCACGTCGAGCAGCTCGAGGGCGAGCTCCTCGGCGTCGCGGTCGCCCGCGGCGACGCGGATGACCCCCTCCTGCCGGAACATCCAGCCCACGCTGTTGGTCTCGCCGAGCGACCCGCCGGAGCGGGTGAAGAGGTTGCGCAGTGCCGCCACGGTGCGGTTGCGATTGTCGGTGAGCACGTCGACGAGGACGGCGACGCCGTGCGGCCCGTACCCCTCGTAGCGGATGTCCATCAGCTGGGCGCCGTCCTTGCCGCCGACGCCACGCTGGATGGCGCGCTCGATGTTGTCGGCCGGCATGTTGACCTCGCGGGCCTTCTGCACGGCCAGGCGGAGGCGGAAGTTGCCGGTGACGTCGGCCCCACCGTCGCGGGCCGAGACGGTGATCTCACGGGCCACCTTGGTGAAGACCTGCCCGCGTTTGGCGTCGACGATGGCCTTCTTGTGCTTGATCCCAGCCCATTTGCTGTGTCCGGACATGGCTGCTCCCGCGACCTTGCTCTGTGGCGCGATGGGCGCGTCGAACAGACGTTCAGTCGAAACGATACTCTGCGCTCTGCACCGAGTCTAGTGTGGGGGCCGCGGCCCGCGCTTCTAGCCCCCCGCCGGGGTCAGACGGGCGAAGCCTCGCTTGCCGAGCTTGAGTACGTCGCCGCGGCGCGGCTCGACCAGCTGGTCGGCGGTCAGCACCGTGAAGGCGCCCTCGCCGCTGCGCAGCGTCACCCCGTTCTGGCCGAGCAGCCGCCGCAGGTCGGCGCCGCTCATGGCCTGCCCGGTGGCCGCCAGGACGGCGCGCGCCAGTGCCAGGGCCGTCATCTCGCCGGCGGGCACTGCCACCTCGGCGACGTCATCGGGGACTCCGCCGCCACGGGTGACGGCGCGGAACTCCGCCGCCGCCGCCTCGGCGGCCTCGGCGCCGTGGTACTGGCGCACGATGGCGGCGGCGAGAGCCGCCTTGGCGTCACGGGGGTTGATGGCGTCGACGGACAACTCCCGGGCATAGCGGTCGACCTCGGCCGCGTCGAGATCGGTGATCAGGGTCATGTAGCGCGTGATCAGCGAGTCGGGCAGGCTCATCGCCTTGCCGTACTGGGCGCTCGGCGGCTCGGCCACGCCGATGTAGTTGTCGTACGACTTGCTCATCTTGCGGACGCCGTCCAGCCCCTCGAGGAGCGGGAAGGTGACCACGTCCTGCATCTCGGTGGCGCCGTAATGGCGCTGGACGTCGCGGGCGGCGAGCAGATTGAAGAGCTGGTCGGTGCCGCCGATCTCGACGTCGGCCTTGACGGCGACGCTGTCATATCCCTGAAGCAGCGGGTAGAGCAGCTCGTGGACGCCGATGGGCCGCTCGTCGGCCATGCGGGCGCTGAMSTCACKGNCSSTGCAGCAGCTGCTGCACGGTCCGTGAGGTGGCCAGCCGGATCACCTCCGCCAGGCCCATGGGGTCGAACCACTCGCTCTGGAAGCGCACCTCGGTGCGCTCCCGGTCGAGAATGACGAAGAGCTGATCGAGGTAGGTCCTGGCGTTGGCGGCCACCGTCCCGGCGCTGAGCGGCGGCCGGGTGACAGTGCGGCCGGTGGGGTCGCCGATCCGCGCCGTCCAGTCGCCGATGATGATGACGGGGAGGTGTCCGGCGTCCTGCCAGCGGCGCAGCGCCCGCATCGGCACGGTGTGGCCGAGATGGATGTCGGGCGCGGTGGGATCCACCCCCCATTTGATGCGCAGAGCGGCGCCCCGGGCGAGCCGGCGGGTGAGGTGAGCCCGGTCCTCGAGGTGCTCGGCGCCGCGCGCGAACTCGGCGATGTCCATGGGAGCGCCGAGGGTACCAGCGTGACAAGCCCACGACGCCCCTTGACAGAAGCCGGCCGCGGAGTCATGTTGTCTGGCGTCGTAGCCGGTTTCGCAGACGGAGGCCAACCTCTAGTGTCGCGTACCGTGTGGCAACGCCTCAGGCGCGGGCGAGCGGAGGGATAGGGCCCGAGCGTAGGGCCTGAGGCACCTGCCGCGATGCCCCGGTGACCGATCGCCGGAGGAGTGCTTCTGGGGGCGTGCCGCCCCAGTGGAGCGCCGAGCACGTGGCGGACGACGAGATGCTCAGGTCGAACGCGCGGGCAGCAGTCCCACAGCGACCCTCCCGAGAGGGTCGTGTTTCACCCGATCTGTGTGATCGGGGGCCGAAGAGATCGGCACTCAAACCGGGGCCGGCATTGCCGGCCCCTTTCTTGTCCAGGGCCGCCGACGCCCACCCCCGCCGCGTGCAACTGGCGCCGCCACCCGCCGTCAGCCGGCGCGCCGCACAGTCCCGCCACGGTGGGTGACCGCCGGGTGTCCCGACCACCAGAACCGCAGCGGGGCGTCGGTGCCGGCGCTGATCCCGACCCGCGGACCGATCGCCAGCGGGGGCGCCTGCGGCGCCTCCAGAACGCTCAGCCTGCCCCCACCGGCGGCCAGGTCCGCCCCGGCGTCGGCGAGAGACAGGCCCAGGCCGCGGCAGAGGTTGCCGGGCCCGCGCAGCAGGGTGGCGGCCGCCGGCGGCCGCACTGTGCACTCCGGCGCGGCGGGCACCGCGGGCCGCCCCGTCCTCCATCCGGCGGCGGCCCCGCGCCGTGGGGCCGCCCGGCGTCGCGCCCGCACCACCTCCTCCCCCACCACCACCGCCGCGCCCCGGAGCAGCACCGCCCCGGGGGTCCCGGCCGGCTCGCAGACGACGTTGGCACAGTGGTGGAGCCCATAGGACAGGTAGACATAGAGGTGACCCGGCTCGCCGAACATGATCGCGGCCCGTGGCGTGGGCCCGCGAAAAGCGTGGGAGGCGGGGTCCTCGAGACCCAGATAGGCCTCCACCTCCACCACCACCGCGCGCACCTCCTGCGGTGTGCCCGGATCGGCGACCAGCAGCGCCCCGACCAGCTCCGGCGCCACCGCCTCCGTGGGCCGGGCGAAGAAGGGCCGCAGCAGCCGCCGGGGGGCTACTTCGAGGCCCGCGCCGGCAGATCCCGCTTCGACGAGTCGGCGAGATGCGCGGGGAGATCGGAGGGCAGCACGAGGCGGAACACGCTCTGCACGGAGCCGCCGGCACCGTAGACGCGGCCACCGAACACCGACGCCTTGATGGAGTCGGAGAGCGCGGCCTGGTCACCCGGAAGGGCGGCGGTGCCGTCCTTGGGCAGGTTCGCAGAGGCGGCGCTGAGACCCACGAAGCAGACGAGGGCGATCTGCACGACGCCCAGCAGGGCGCCCACGCCCGCCGCCACGGTGCGGTCGAACATCAGCGTGGCGACGGCCCGGAGCCGGTCGCTGTAGAGCGCGCCCAACAGCTCGGCGCCGGCGGTGACCACCGCCACCACCGCCAGGAAGGACCAGGCGTCGGCGTACAGCGAGCCGGTCCGGCCGGTGCCATAGAACCAGCTCACCAGAGCGTTGCCGCTGAAGGTCGCGATCGCCACCCCGGCGTAGACCCCGACCAGCACGAAGAGCCGGCGCAGGAGGCCGTAGCGCAGTCCCAGGAGAACGTTGACCACCACCAGGAAGACGCCGGCCAGGTCGATGAGGATGTTCAACGTCCGACCCCGGCGCCGCGCGGCTCGGCACCCAGCCCGTCCGCCAGGGCCGCGGCAACAGCGGCCTGCACCGCCTGTGCCTCGGCGCCGGTGAGGGTCCGGTCGGGGGCGCGCATGACCAGGTGGAAGGCCCACGACTTGCGGCCCTGGCCGAGGCTGTCACCCCGGTACTCGTCGATGAGGGTGATGCTCTCCAGCAGCTCGCCGGCCGCCGTCCGGGCCAGGCGGAGCGCCTCGCCCGCCGCCGCGGCGGGGTCGACCACCACGGCGAGATCCTGTTCCACGGCGGGGTGCCGCGGCGGGGGGGCGAAATGCAGCGCCGGGCGCACCTCCGGCACCAGCAGGTCGAGGCGGACCTCGGCCACCGCGACGCGGCTGCGCAGCTCGAAGGCCTGGAGCGCGCCGTCGGAAAGCTCACCCAGGACGCCGGCCCGCTGACCGTCGATGTGGAGCTCGGCGCTGCGGCCCGGCCGCAGTCCCGTGATCGTCGCCGGGATCACATCGATCCGCCGTCCACCGAGCTCATCGGCGATCGACGCTAGCACCGCCTGGATGTGGCGCAGACAGGCCGCGGCGAACTCGGCACCGTTGTCATCGGCCTGTGACCCGAGCGTCAGCAGCAGCGGCTCGGCGGGCAGTGGCGGCAGGGTGGCGTCGACGCCGTCGGCCAGCGACCCGGCGGGCGGGTCGGTGCGCGCCCCCTCCCAGTAGGCCCGGCCCACCTCGAAGACGCGGATCCCGCGGTTGCCGCGATGGGCGTTGAGGGCCACCGTGGCCACGGCGCCGCTGAGCAGCGAGGTGCGCATCACGCTCCATTCCTCGGACAGCGGGTTGCGCAGCGTCACCAGGGCCCGGCCCTCCCCCAGCCCGGGCAGCCGATCGAGCGCCGCCCTGGAGCTGAAGGCCCAGGTGATGATCTCGTCGAAGCCGGCGCCGGTGAGCAGGTCGCGGACGGCGTCGTCGGCCGGCGGCTCCGGCGCGACGCCGCGCACCTGGTGCCGGCGCCCCGGCAGCGTGGCCGGGATGCGCGCGTAGCCGGCGCTCCTCCCGATCTCCTCGACGACGTCGATGGGCAGCCGCACGTCGCGGCGGACGTGGGGCGGCCGGACCAGCAGCGCCCCCGGCTCCTGGGCCACGGCGAATCCGAGGCGCACCAGCTGGGTCGCCGACTCGCTCGGATCGACAGGGGTGCCGAGGACGTCCTCAACCAGCTGGTTGGGCACCGGGATCTCGGGTGCCGGCTCCTGGGGAGCAGGGTGCTGGTCGACAACCCCCCGCAGGACGTGGCCGCCACCGAGCTCGGCGATCAGCGCCGTGGCGCGGTCGAGAGCCTGCGGGGGCAACTCGTCGCTCAGGCCCTTGTCGAACCGCGCGCTGGCGTCGGTGCGGAGCTTGAGCCGCCTGGAGGTGGCGCGGATACGTCGCGCCTCCCAGCTCGCCGCCTCCAGGAGGATGTGCCGGGTGGCCGGCGTCACCGCCGTCTCCTCGCCGCCGATGACGCCGCCGATGCCCGCGGCATGCTCGCCCGCGCAGACCACCAGGTCCTCGACACCCAGGGCGTACTCCCGGCCGTCCAGCGCCAGGAGGCGCTCGCCGTCATGTGCCCGCCGCACCACCACCGGCGTGGGCGCGCCATCGACCGCCTCCGGCGTCCAGTGCCGGACGCTGTCCAGGTCGTAGGCGTGCAGCGGCTGGCCGAGTTCGAGCATCACGTAGTTGGTGACGTCGACGACGTTGCTGATGGGTCGCAACCCCACGGCGCGCAGGCGGCGCTGCAGCCAGTCCGGCGACGGCCCGACGCGCACGTTCTCGACGACCCGAGCCGTGAAGCGCGGACAGCCCAGTGGATCCTCGATCCGAACCGCCAGGCGGCCGTCCAGCGAGGTGGCGCTCAGCAGGCTCTCGGCGATGCCGCGATCGGGCTCGCGGAATGGCTCGTGGAGCGCCGCTGCGAGCTCGCGGGCGATGCCGGCGTGGCAGAGGCAGTCAGGCCGGTTGGTGGTGACCTCGAGGTCGAGGACCGTGTCCACCGGCAGGACCTCGTGGACCGGCTGACCGGGGCGGCCGTCCTCGAGCACCAGGATGCCCGCCGCACCCTCGCCGAGGCCGAGTTCCTCCTCGCTCAGCAGCATGCCGGGGGAGCGGTGTCCCCCGGGCATGGCGCGGACGCCGAGCGGCTCCTCCCAGCCGGCGGGGATGACGCCGGGCCGTCCCCAGGGGACCCGGTCGCCGACGGCCAGGTTGGTGGCGGCGGTGAGCACCCGGACCGGCTCACCCTCACCGGCGTCGACGGTGGCCAGGGTCAGCGGCTTGCGCGCCTGCGGGACGGGCTCGAGGGCCAGCACGGTGACCACGATGGCGCCGTCGGCGATGCGCCGGATGCTGTTCACCTCGGTGCCGGTGTCGACCAGGATGCGGGACAGCTGCTCGGTCGAGGCGTCGAGCGGCGCGTATTCCCGCAGCCAGTCCAGCGAGACCTTCACGGCGCCCCGGGCGGCACCGGCCGCAGGGTGCGGACGTCGTTCTCGTAGAGGATGCGCCCGTCGTCGATCCCGTAGCGGAGCTGGGCGATGCGCTCGATCCCCATGCCGAAGGCGAAGCCGGAGAAGCGCTCGGGATCGACGCCACCGTTGCGCAACACCTGCGGGTGCACCATGCCGCAGCCCAGGATCTCGATCCAGCCGCTCTGCCTGCAGGTCCGGCAGCCCGCCCCGCCACAGGTCATGCAGCTGACATCGACCTCCAGCGAGGGTTCGGTGAAGGGGAAGTGATGCGGCCGCAGGCGGATGCTGCGGTCGGGCCCGAACATGCTGCGGGCGAAGTGGAGCAGCGTCCCCTTGAGGTCGCCGAGGCTGACGCCCTCGTCCACGCACAGCCCCTCGCACTGGTGGAACATCGGAAAGTGGGTGGCGTCGTGGTCCGGCCGGAAGGTGGTGCCGGGCACGATCACCCGCAGCGGCGCTCCCCTGGACACCATGGCGCGGACCTGCACCGGCGAGGTCTGGGTGCGAAGCACGCGGGCGCCGTCGACGAAGAAGGTGCCCTGGGTGTCGCGCGCCGGATGGCCTTCGGGCATGTTGACCAGCTCGAAGTTGTAGCGGTCGTACTCGACCTCGGGGCCGCCGGCGGCGGTGTAGCCGAGGTGGCCGAAGATGCGGCGGATCTCGCGGGCGCAGCGGGTGACCGGGTGGAGGTGGCCGCGGCGGAGCGGCGGGGCCGGCCGGGTGAGGTCGATGGCCTCGGCGCCCATCCGTCCCGTCTCGGCGGCACGCTCGAGGTCGCGGCGGCGCTCCTCGATGGCGTCGTCGACGCGGCTGCGCAGCTCGCCCAGGGTCTTGCCGACCTGGCGGCGGGCGGCCTCGTCGGGGATCTGGCCGATGCCGCGCAGGCGCGCGCTGATGAGGCCGTCGCCGCGGCCCAGGTAGCGGTTTCTCACCTCGTCGAGGGCGCTCAGGTCGGCGGCGGCGGCGACCTCGTCGAGGGCGCGCGACCCCAGGGTGTGGAGGTCGTCCAGGCTCTCGCCCCCGGCGGAGGCCACCGTGCCCCCCGTCGCCGAGGCGTCGGGGCTCACGCCGGCGCCAGCGCCCCGCGAGCCACCTCGACCAGCTGGGTGAAGGCCGCCGCGTCGTGCACGGCGATCTCCGAGAGCATCTTGCGATTGACCTCGACGCCCGCCTCCTTCAGGCCGTGCATGAAGGTGTTGTAGGCGAGGCCGTTCTGCCGCGCCGCCGCGTTGATGCGCGCGATCCACAGGCGCCGCATGTCGCCCTTGCGCTTCTTGCGGTCGCGGTACGCGTACGCCAGCGAGTGCATGACCGCCTCGTTGGCGGGCTTGAACAGCCGGCGATGAGTCCCCGAGAAGCCCTCGGCGAGCTCGAGAATCTTCTTGTGACGGGCGCGTGCGGTGACGCCCCGCTTGACCCTGGCCATGAAACCGGTCCTCCGAGGTTACTTCTTGTCGAGGTAGGGGGCGAGCCGGGTCACGTGCCGCGCGTCCACGGCAGCGACCTCGTGCATCCGCCGGTAGGCGCGCTTGCGCTTGGCGCTCTTGTGCTCGAGCAGATGGGACCGGAAGGCCTTGCGACGCATGAGCTTGCCCGTGCCCGACACGGTGAATCGCTTCTGCGTGCCCTTATGGGTTCTGATCTTCGGCATCGTTCCTGCTGGTGCTCCCGTTCGAGGACTGGTCGGCGGCCGGAGGGCTGGTGACCGCCGCCCCCTCCGCCTCGGTCTCCTCCTGGCCGGTCGGGGCGGCGCCCTTCTCCGGTATCACCCTGGCGTGCTTCTTGGCGAGAGGGCTCAGGATCATGATCATGTTCCTGCCCTCGACGAGCGGCATCCGCTCGACGATGGCGACGTCCTTGAGCTCCTGGGCCATGCGGTCGAGGAGCCGCCTGCCGTATTCCTGGTGGACCAGCTCGCGACCGCGGAACATGATGGTGAGCTTCACCTTGTCGCCGTCGGCGAGGAAGTGCCGCACGTACCCGTACTTGGTGTTGAAGTCGTGCTCCGAGATCTTCGGGCGCAGCTTCATCTCCTTGAGACGGACGACGTTGTGCTCGCGGCGGCTGTCCTTCTCCCGCTTGAGCGCCTCGAACTTGAAGCGCCCGTAGTCCATCAGGCGGCAGACCGGAGGTTGTGCCTGCGGGGCCACCTCGACCAGGTCCAGCTCCCGCTCCACGGCGAACTGGCGTGCCTTCTCGATGGGCACGATGCCGAACGCCTCCTGGGTGGTGTCGTCGAAGAGACGCACGTGCGGGATGCGGATCTGGTCGTTGATACGGAGCTCACGAAAGGCGATGGTTCCTGACCCTCCTGAAACACAGAAATACTGGACAGCAGCCGCTATCCAGTAGACGGTTTCTGGACCTCCAAGGCGGACCCGGGAGGTGGGGTCCGCACCGGTACGGGCCCTCTTGGCAGCCCGAACGGGCGTCCGGCGGCGAAGCATACCACCGAGCCGGGCCAGAAACAGACCCGTGGGGGCCGCGGGCGGGGCTGCCGGGGCCGACAATTGATCTGATCTTCGTCCTTGTACTTGACACGAATGGCACTGCGTGTAAAGTACAAGGCATCGGCGGCGGGGTCCTGTCAGGGATCCGGGCAGGAGGGCTCAGGATGACCACGGCCCTGGCGGTGGCGACCGAGGACGAGGCGGCGGCGGAAGCCGCCGGCTGGCGTGACGGGAAGCGGTACCTCTGGCCGCTCGGGCTGGTCGTGCCCGTGCTGCCGTTCCTCGCCGGGGGGCTGGCGATGCTCACCGGGCTCGGGGTGCTCTGGTGGCTGGGGCCGCTCTTCGCCTACGGCCTCATCCCCCTGGTCGACACCCTCGCCGGCAGCGATGCCCAGAACCCGCCGGAGAGCGTGCTGCCCAGCCTCGACGCGGACCGCTGGTACCGCTGGCTGACCTATGCGTACCTCCCCCTCCAGTACGCCGCCCTGGTGTGGGCCTGCTGGGAGTGGACCCACGGCAGCCTCTCCATGGTCAGCGCGCTGGGGCTGGCGGCCACCGTCGGCGTCACCAGCGGCATCGCGATCAACACCGCCCACGAGCTCGGTCACAAGAAGGACCGGGTGGAGCGGCGGCTCTCCAAGATCGCCCTCGCCCAGACCGGCTGCGGGCACTTCTACACCGAGCACAACCGCGGCCACCACGTCCGCGTCGCCACCCTAGGTTCGGCAACGTTACCTGGCCCCACTTCGGGCTGAAACGGCAGAG